>VTLG01002191.1_pt1 | contig 60614 bp, 69 predicted proteins | sample 4694571 | NCBI WGS metagenome assembly VTLG01 (sample SAMN12604809, study PRJNA352737) | marine metagenome | biome: ENVO:00000447; feature: ENVO:00000209|ENVO:00000569|ENVO:01000036; material: ENVO:00002151; isolation source: viral sequences binned using virsorter ...
AATGAGGTGAGATAGCGCCATATACTAAGGACAACTACCAATCCACCGAAGGTGATTAGCCCGTCCATATTATCAAATATGCTATATCCATTCATTACATTAGTGAGCGAATCAATTGACGCTTGTTGCTCTGCTATTCGATCTTGAATGTATTTGAGAGAGTCGCTATTGATTAGTACACTTTGATTTAACATATTGTATAATAAATATACAAACACTAGCTTATACCGCTAAACTATAGCTTATCTTATAAACGAGAGGCTATCACGCCCTATCACGCTGTGGGTGGAAAAGCATGGCGACTAAGTGAGTATGTTTAGCCAGAATACAGACATTTGAGGATTCCATGCGCTGTACCATACGCCGTAGGCGGATGGGTTGGTATATCTCTACTTCCTAAGTTTGTCCATTTCGATGCACCAATTTAGATAGCGATTAAAGTCGCGTACAAATATTAGGGGGTGTTTTATTAGGTATACATAGTACTTTGAGCCGTACATTGTATAGAGTCTGAAGTGAATATAACTTAAAGGCCATCTAACCATTTCTTTTACAAGAGACAGTTTAGATGTTATCATTTTGCGAAGAATTTATCTATTATCTTTATGGTTCGTTCTACCATATTATACTTTAGTGTTATGATTATTACTAACACGAGCATCGCGTCTTTTACATACGGATTTGGTGGTATTGTTGCTTCCATAGATAATAGCACTATTACCACTAATTCTAGTGTGAAGATTAGCTTATCTTTTAATGTTTTTAACTTTCTCATTGTTGTCTCGTATTACTAAATAACCATTTTATTATTATATAGCCGCCCGTATTATTAAACTTGGAATAGATCCCATACGTGTTTTATTGCTAATGATATGACACCTACACCTACTGGAAATCTCCATTTAGTTGTATTAAGTCTAAATTGTGTATTCATTCTTGATTCCGCCCATAGTCCTTCATGCGGATTGAATAGATTCTCTTTGATAAACTTGATATCGTCACGCATCTCTTTAGTACGAGTTTCATGCTGTTCAAGTCTCTCTAATACAACATTTAAATCCTTTACGTCTTGTCCATTCAATGTGATTCTCCGCTATTTGTGGGGTTATTCAACTATAAATATGGAGAAGGTTTTATTTTTTAGCTTTGCGCTAAAAATATATAAGTTAAATCTATATAAACCAAAAAACTGATGCTATCGTATATCTAGCATCTACATATTGTTCATTTGGCGCAGCGCCTCTATGTGGCATTATTGAAGGAAGTAATACGAATCTTCCTGGTTTTGGATATACACTATGACATAGCTTCGCGTCCCTATCATAAAATGATGTTTCTCCGCCCCAAGCCTCTTCCCAATAATTGTTAGCATAATATATTAAAGTGTATGTATTCGCATCTTCACCATCAATATGTGGATAACTATCTTGTCCACGAGTCTGAGCATTTACCACTTGAGACCTTAATACTATATCACCTTCACTAATATTCTCAAATTCTAAGAATCGTTTAAATATATATGTGGCAGGAAACCTAGCTTCGACACTTGAATTTGCGGGACCTTCAATATTAGACAGCATATGTTCACTAGTCAGTAATTCTTCCCCTGTACCTGGATCATTCCTTGTGTCTCTGTAATATCCTTTACTATAACAAGGTACATCTAAATAACCAAAATCATCAAATACTTTATCTGGCCAAATTCTTTCTTTATAATCATCATTCGATAACCTACTATATACGAATTCGGTATGATATCTTAATTGGTCATATACAGTTTTTATAAATACATCATCAAAGAGTCCATCTATAACCTTAACATCTTCTTTAGGATTTCCTTGATATGGTGCATTATCACCTATTAAATTACGATTCTGCCGACTCATCTTCTTCGTATACTTCCATTAACTTGCGAGTCAATACTCCAACATTAGCTGGTGTAGTAAGAGTTCTACCTGGTCGTTTCATCTGAAAGAAACAATTATAACATAATAGAGTTATATTGTCCTGGCTCATATTTTTATAATCACCATCAAGAAAATTAATTAAGAAAGGACCTTTTAAATCTACTTCTCTAATTTCATCATATCCACAATTACTACATACTTGCGTTAATACCGCATGTTTAATTAATCGTTGTTGTAACTTCCAATGAGGATAATTTGGATGCTTATTAGAAAATATATCTGATAACTTTACGGCATACATATCTTCTCGGTATCTGGGTATTCCCTTACCAGCCTGATTTAACTGATCTTCGAATATACCATATAACTTAGCATACTTTTTATATGTGTTATATGATACTCCAAGAACTTTAGCTGCAGCCATAGCAGAAAGAGTTTGCTTATTAGCCCACTCTATTTGTCCTTTAGTTAATTTAGGTTTATAACTCAAAATCTTCGTCTTTCCACCATTCTATATGCTTATCTGATACAAATTTCTTTCTTACTGAAATTATTCCATCATCTAAGTTAATATTAAATTCTCGTATTTTCTCTTTATGATATATTGCCTCTAATAAATTATTTAATGAATAACTATGTATTCGTTTTCCAAGTACTCCTACTATATTCGAGTCCCACGACCCATTGTCATTTTTTCTTGCTATTTCTACCATAATATCCACCTAATCACACACTATCTGAAATGTGCCTACTACATCTTCATCATCTAAATTATACCATCCAACATATATTCGTATAGTGTCTCCTTTCATATTTCTAACAGGAGCAAACATTGTGTTAAACTCTCCTTTAGCATTACTATAACTTGCTGGATTTATAGTAGGTACTTCTTGCCCACTAAAACCAGTTACATAAACAGTATCGTAGTTAACCCACACTAAATCATCTGTTAGATCTCGTTTAATATAATAACCTAACGTATCACTCAATTCCCAATAATGAGAGGATTCCCAAAAAACCTTTACATTTTCTGCTGGCATTTTTTCACCTTCTTCAAGATTAGCCAATCCCTCATACCATAACATTCCACTAAGCCTATGTATAGTTTGCCATTTATTACTAAGTTTTATATGGTAATATCCATTTTCATCTGGTTCACCTAATCGTGGATTAATTGTTCCATTTAATGAAACTCCAGTCTCTGTTAATGAAGGTAAATTATCTTCACATGCTGTTAATAATAATGCTACTAACAATAACCATTTAAAGTATTTCATTTCTTTTTCTTCCTATATACTAATTTTTGAGGTTCTTTCCACCTATTTTCATTTCTTTGTTTATCTGTTTTAGAGTTTTTTTGCTTTATCCTATCTCGTTTTTCATCTTCATTTAATTCAGATTCCACTTCATCCCATTCTTCCCAATTATTCACAGTCGGCATATCATTTTCTCCTATGAATGATCTTACAAAGTTTTCCTATCAATGTCAAGGGATTTATAGTAAACTTTTTACCTACATTTGTAATCCATTTTACACCAGCTCTAACTGTTTTGTATTTAGTACTGAAACTATAATCAAACATATAATCTTGCCTCAAATCATCTCTTTCTTCTTCACTTGTAAAATATGTTACCTTAGCCTTACTGAATTCTTCTCTCCTAAAAACCATCATCTGTACTACAGGAACTCCATGCTTTACCCAACCATCAAAATCAGTCGAATCCCATATTACAGGAAAATTTACTTCATGCCAAATATCTGTATGTACTATCCCAGGAAGAACTTTAAATGGTAATGCATAATCATAAAATGGATGTGTGAAAACAGTAGATGTTCCTGGAGGAGTTTTTATCATCCAAGGACTTATAAGTTTTACAGCTGGTAGTCCTGGTACTGGATTAGTTGCTGCCCATGCTGCAGGCGGTTTTGCTCTAGTTGCTCCCATTTGTTCTACAGGATGTGCTCCTGTTTCAAAATGCCAAGCCATATCACTTCCTTGTATTTCTATTTTAGGCGCTGGTTGTTCTTCTGTAGGGGGTTCAACTCTCCACATAAAAGCGCCCCAATTTGGTATAATAAATGTATTTTTTGCAGTATATGAATCAATAACAGCAGGACATGCTCTGATAGTCATATTCAACCCTTTTACTTGATTCCCATATGTGTTAAATGGATCATTTCCTGAAGAATCATGCCACTTCTCCATATTTTTTAGCCATGAAGGAAACCCCCCAGCTTTAATAGGATATGGGTGAACATCTTTGTGTACCTCTCCTGCTATATTTTTAAATGATGATTTAAATTCAACTTCCATTAGTATAACCTAACCTATCTTCCTTATAATTTGGATATTGTTCTCTATTCCATCCCACATCTTCGCCATCTTCAAAACATGCAGGAGCTTCGTTACTGTCAAAGAAAAATATTTGAAATAATCTTTGTTCTTCTATATGCTCATCTCCACCTCTACCAAAATAATCTACACTACAATGATAATATATTCCATCATAAAACACAGCCCTATTATAAACATTTCCTATAAAATCTACCTGTTCCCATTTAGTATAATCTCTTCCAATACTTCCAATGTAATTTCTGTACTCTTCCCTATCAATTTCATATTCTTTTAATGTTTCTACTGAAGGTATTTGTGAAAATCCATATCGTTTATCTCGTAATATAACAGTTCCACCACTAATAGGTGCTTTAGGACTTAAATATATAATAGCTGCATGTGATTGTGCATCGTGGTGTACCCACGTTACTTCTTCACAACTACAAAGTTGAAAAGACCCATTATAATTTGCATCTTCTGTTTGCCATGATGTTATTTTTATATCTAATATATCTTCGAATCTATGTTTCAATCCATCATTTGCAAATGAAGATGAACGTCTACCTGGATAGTTTCCTCTAACAGGAAATTCTTGCTGTAAGGCAAATCTCCTTACAACATCTGGATCATCATAAAAATTATCAACTACTCTAATCATATTTGTATTCTATATTTTGAAACTTCATCTAAAAACTCTTCAATTGTAAACTTTTTGTTTGTATCTGATACTATCTGTATTTTTTCTAATAGTGATGTTGCGTTTTTATCTATCATTTTATTTAAGTGATACCAGCCATCATAAGCATAAAACTTATTAAATGATGATTCTCCTATTTCCCAACTATCCTCATTAATTAATAAATAGTAAGTCATTTATCACAAACAATAAGTTTATCATTATAATTAGTTAATTTATTTATTTGTATTTTAAATATATCCAGTTCCATCTCTCCAATTTCACCACTATCCTCTAAAATTGAAGATAAGTGAACTAAGTTCTGAAAGTTATCAGCGTTTAATTCTTTAACACTAAACTCAACCACAACATCATTCTTAGCACCACCACAATATTCATGAGAATATTTATGACATACTCTATCTTTTAAATCAAACATAGTATTTGGTTGCTCTTCTTTGATATAAGAATCAATGACACCAGTATATTCTATGTAGATGTTAGAACACCAAGGCTCCAACTCACGTAATAAATTGTAAGTACAATCCTTAACTACAAAACCTACATCATATTTAGAGGGAATAATAGGTTTCATCATTTCATCGTGCTGTACCATATGACCCCACTTACGAATGAAGTTTCTTGTACTTTTTAAATTTTGTTCTAACCACTCTGATGATTCTCTACCTTTCATAAACACTTGTCCAGCTGGATTTCTCATAGCCCCATCTTTGAATCTACTACCACGACTTGTCATATGATATACGAAACCTTCCCAAGTTTGAATCAATTCATATCCAGCCAATGCAAACCGATTGAATATATCTGAATCTTCCTTTGATTGTGGAGCGTATAATGGGTCGTGCCCACCAATAGATTGAAAATCTTTTTTATACATAACCCAAGGTGCGAATATACCTTCAGTAAACTTAGCGAAATTATAATCTGTTCCATGCATTAATTGAAGTGTAGTAACTTCTTTTAATAACTCTTCCTCTTTAAATTCTTCTGGCTCTATTCCAAAATCTTCTAATACCTTTTCTGGCCCATCAGGATGTAATGGCGGTTCTATTCTAGTAAGAGAAACTACTTTACCTGGTTTTAAATGTTTATCTATAGCTTCATCTGATTTAGGGCACAAATACATATCTGCATGAAATATCATAACTCTATCGTGAGTTGCATAATCATTAACCAATGTATCATATAAAATAGTATGTCCTAACCTTTCTGGACCTTCATTAACGTGAAGTTTTATATTCGAATCGGTTTTCATCATTTCTTCTACCCATTCTTTAGTTCCATCTGTACTGGCATCATCCGCAATACAAATCTCGTGTGGGTGTGGTGAATTCTTTCTTATACTTCTATATGCTTGCTTTAAATACTTTAAATTAGTTCTACTTGGTATTATAAATGATATTAACTCCATGTTATAGTCTCTCCTTCTCTCTCATCTCCCAATTTATCCATTACTTCATAATACCCACCAATGGTAAATGGTATGTTTGTATTTATACTCATAGCCTTTTTATCTACTAAATAATGATCTTGATATAAGTGTACTCTAAAATCAAAACTAACACGAGTTTTACCAGAAGTATTCTCAACATTACCATGCTTCATATTGAGACCATCCCATTCCCAATACTCTCCATATTCTGTATCTAAAGATTTATTACCTTCTAAATGTACTGTAGAAGTACCTTTAGCTTCTGTAACTGGTACATAATAATTTAATTCTTCTACCCAATCTTCTGAACGATACTCTATATCTTTGTGCCACTCTCCTACAGCCACATTATCAGGGAAATGTACTCTAAATGTTGGTATCTTCTGATAAACTATTGGTTTATCATTCCATCTAGTTTTCTTTATCTGTTTAATAAACCACTTATAATGCCAATCCCATTCATTTGATTCTCTTACCTTTTCATAAAATAATTTATGCCAATGAGTTTGTTGATCAGTTTTTCTGGTAAAATGTTTATAATTCTTTTCATCATGCAACCTATCTAAGTCAACCTTAAACCAATCCCGCACCATTTCTCTAAATGGGAAATCATCTATATTATATTTTAACTTTTCCATTGTTTATTCCAATTTTCTAACCATGCTTCTTCAGTATAATATTGTTCAAACATTTGTAAAGACATTTTACTACAGTGATCATAAAACTCAGTATCATTATTCAAGTTCTTTGCTAATTGTACAGCATGCTCTATATCTCCAACCTCTACTGTAGTCATAGGATGTAATATCTCTTGAGTATCTAAACCATAATAACCAACACAAGGTATTCCATGAAATGCACAATTCATAGCGAATGTTCCAGCCGCGTGTGTTCTCATTAAATGAACACCTATATTATATTGTGATAAATTATCAATCCATTCTCTCCAACTCATATATGGTAAATACTGAATATCTTCGATTGCATCTTCTTGTTTTTGTTTTCTACCCATTGATGGTGATGATATTGGATTACCTATCTCTCTTGCTACAATATAAGAATCAAATCCACCATACCAACTTACAAAGTTACCACCAATCATAGTCCCATCACCCGACTCACTTCTTGGTAATATACCATCTGGTATCATCAAACTTCTCATAACTCTTACGTCTTTACAACCTAAACCTTTATAGTATTGTATGTCTGATATATTATGACAATAAACCCAATCAGCTTCCATTAAAGTATTATAGTAATGAAATTGGTTATCTACCTGATAGTCTTGGAAATACCAATGTGGGCCCTCTTGCATTATTGCAACTTTGTCGCAACATTTTCTGATATAATCTAAATCTACTTTTGGATTTTCCTTTGGTATAATCACAATACCCAAATCGAAATGCCCATCTGGCAAATATTCCAAACTACACATTGGTGCATCCAATGCTAAACTCCAAGCAACTTCCGTTCTTGCATTTGGAAAATCTCGTGGATACTTTTGATTGTTACCTGTTTCTGAAAAGAATGCTATATCCATTGTTCAAACGCCTTATAAAATTCAAGATACATTGTTAAATCATTATGCCTATATACTGGCCACGCAATATCTTTATATGTTTCTCTATTTTCTTTTAGGTATGCATTTAACTTTGCATCTCCATATCCTTCTACATCATCATAAGCAGTAGCACTAGCCCAATTAGTATTTATTTCAACAAAATGTGGTTTTCCATCTATCTCATAAAATTCCACTGCACCAATTTCAACACCAAGAGATGAAACTGCCCTCTTCACTTGCTCACAAAAAACTTCATCTTCCATCAATTCAGCAAGTCTAATATTTGATTTCATAATTTGTTCTACATCTTTAAGTCGTACATCTCTTACATGTATATTATCTCTTGCTGATGCTAATCCATAACCACCTACTATAACATCTCCCACTACAAACATTCTATATAAATATTTCATTCCTTTTGGTGTCTTTAGATATTCAACTGCAATAACTTTAGTATCTTCCCTTTTACCTCGGTTAGCAGTATAAAGTTCTGTATCACCTGGCTTACGGTTTTTTACGGCAAGCGAACCATCTATAGATCTATCACGAATTTTACTTAACAATTCAAAAGTTGCTCTTATATATCCTTCTTTCATAATTCTTCTATCCATTATAGTCATATAATTTCCAGTAGCCTCATTGTTAGTTCTCAAACAAATTTTTTGGTGTTTTTTTAACATATCTAAAACAGTATCGAAATCATCTGCAACTCTACACTCTGGAGTACATAAACCATTCTCTTTCCAAAGTGCATAACTTCTATCCTTGCTATCATAGTTTTTATAATCTTTTATATGATTTAATATCACTTTGTCTTTATGTTCTTCTAATGTTGTATTCCACTCATCATAATTCAAGTTAGATATAATCTCCGATTTAGGCCTGAACCATATGATATCGGCTTCATTTATATCATGTGTTGGCTCTACCACTCTAGACATTCTCATTCCAACCTGCTCACAGTTCCCAGTCCTAGCTTGCCTTTCTTGAATTACTGACAATCCGAACATTGAATCTTTATTACTTTTAATCCCAAGTGAATATAATTTTTTAACACTCATAATTCTCTCACAGGAACATCAAAAATTCTAACAAAATAGTTTATAAAACCACTTGTTGATCCAGGCATATGCTTAAAAAAAGGATCTCCACAAAAAATTACCATAGAATCAAATAAACATCTCCATTTTTTATCAACTACCAAAAGTTTAGTGTCAAACCACATATCTTCTGAAATTTTAAAATTATAAAAAAGTTTAGAATATTCTGCATTTTCTTTTTTATCCTTTTTCATATATGCACATATATTATCTTCACATAAATCAAATAAATTTTCTGATGGTGCTTTTTCTTTAGAATCAATTATCATTAATTTAGAATACTCTTTATCAAAATTTTTATCTAATTCCGTAAATGCGTACCAATATTTGAAAATAATACGTCCTTCCAATGCAAAATAATTTAAAACAGTCTTCGTTCTATTAACTGGAGTTGGTTTAACTGTTAAATAGTATGCTTCATTCTTTGAGCACCAAACATCTAAATCTTCTCGGTGTTCTCCAAAACTCATAACTACATTCATAACTCACTCACAGTTTTATAACTTAATTTATATTGTGTAGATAAATATTCTAAAATATTTCTGAAATTATTATAATTTTTCTCATTCCAACAATTATCATTCCAATCACCAGCTATATGAGATTGAAACATAAATTTATTATCCCACATATTAATATTCTCTGTTTCATGTATTCCATCACAACCATAAAAAGTATCACATCCAAAATCTATACCTTTATTAATTAAATCGTGTGCTGCTACCCAATCAAAACACGTTCCAATAGCTTTCGCACTTTGTGAATTAACTCCCCAACCTGGAGGTCTGAATCCTTTTGGTGAATAATCTAATACTTGCCAAAAACTCATAATATTAATTATTTTAACAAGGGATTTAGTATAATCTAAATCCAAAAATTCTTGCTCACCCAGATCTTCTCTCTCATTATCATGAATATGTCCATGAGCCGCTATTTCTACCCAATCCTTATCTAACCAAAATTTACACCAATCAGGATTATCCAATACTGCAGTATCTTCTTCATTGTGATAATGAGATGGTATAAATAAAGTAAATTTACATCCAAATTCTTTATTCAATTCTTCCAAATATCCAACTGATTCATCCCCCTCGCAACCCCAACCTGGTTTAGGATGTAAATCATCTATTGCTATTATTACATCCATTAAAAGTTTTCCTTTATAGTATTAAGTAACCCAGTATAATCATTTGTTCCAGTCTGATTAACTTCGTGCTCATAAGTTTCTGTATTAACTGTACCTATCACATCATATACAGGAATTATATTTGCATTAGATAGCTTCCTAAAATAACTATTCTCACCAAAATAGTTTGGGCGTAATTCTTTACCTTTATGTACATATGATATAACAGTTCCACCAAAATAAGAAGATAAAATAGAATTACCACCACATACAGTTATAAATCTATCACAATTAGCCATAACTTTAAGTTGAGTTTCATTATAAGAATAGTTTGTAGGTATATCATCAAACAACCAAACATCATCCATATATTGTGGCAATTCTCTATCTGATATTCTACCTATTCCGTCAACATCTGCTATTATATTTTCATACCCTTGATGAACTGAATTCATTTCATTCTGATCTATAGCAAATTCTTCTTTATTTGTAGCCCTCTTATAAATTACTACATACCCTCTTCTCGTCAATTCACTAAACATATCATATAAACATTGAATATCAAAAAATCCAAGCGGAGTCTCTCCGTGCTCTAAATTAAATTTACTACTTATGAAAACTAATGGTTTATCATCAAAATTAAACTCTTCGTTTTTGTAATACTCTTTATATGGTGGTGGTGTCCACTCATCATAATTCAATACTGCTGGTTCTTCTAAAGGATTGATGCCATGTATCCAATTATTTGGTAGTTCATCTAATCCAGCCGCTGCATTATCAATTGTTCTTTCATTAAATTCTTCTCTTACATCATCACAAAAATAGTAAAATGGTTTCATAGCTTTAGAAGTTATTACAGTTTCCAAATCACCTTGCTTATGTAACCAATATGCATATGGAACTGTTAACGCAAGTTCAACTCCAAATTCTGGGTTAGTTTTTACAACATTGGTAGGTATGTAACCTCTCATTTCCAAGCCTTCATAATATCAAATTCATTTCCATCTTCAGTATTCGGCTCAGTTATATAATCTCCTTCTGTATCCATATGACCTAATGCCTTTGCTACATCATCAGCCTGTACCTCTAATCGTGGCCACAAGAGTTTGTCTACCATCTTAATCACATTGAATCCTTCGGCGTAATCACAATTTGCCTGAATACCTCTGAACTCTGCTAAAACTTTTAATCTATGTGGTACATCAAATCCCTCTTTTTTATATTTTTCTATCTGGCTCTTATGACATTTAGCAACTTCCAATTTAGATTCCATATAATCTGTTATATCACTATAATAATTTACATTCATTTCATTTTCTGTATGTCTTGGTATAGGTATTTGTTCATAACAATACACATTTGGAACATATCTTGCAGCTGCCATTGTAGCCTTAAATGTAGCTATATGATCTTGATTAGAATCTCCAGCCCAATGAGTATATACTGTATCTATTTTATAAGTTTGTATCATTCCATCCAAAGTAGAAACACTTTCAAAATTAAATGGTACATGTAAATCTGTAAATGATGCAAATTCTACATAATCACAACCTATTAAATCAGTAGCACATTTTACTTCACTTGATAATTGTTCTAAACTTCTAAGAACTTTTCCACTCGTTCCTGATTTTGATTCTGTACTTGTCATACAAACATAAACAACCTTATCACCTCTTTCTTTATGTTTCATTAAAGTACCACTACATCCAAACTCTATATCATCAGGATGAGCACCTATAGCCATTACATTCATAATATTTTATAACTTTCTTTTCCTTCATTGAATAATAAATCTACCACCGATAAATATGGCATAAATCCGTTAAATAATTGATTATAAATTGGATGTTCATATTCTTGCCAATGTAAATCAATTCCTCTTCTTTCAAACTCTTCCTCTTCAATATATCTGCGAGACCCTTCACCACTTCCACTTATATATTCTACAGAATATGCATGAGATTTTACTTTTTCTAAGATATTAAATATTTTATCTGAACCCGTCAACCCTTCACCATCAAAATCTGAAGATACTTTTACTTCTGTATTGATTCGTAACTCTTTCATAAAATAAACTATAAGTTTTTTTGATAATTCAGTAAGACTCGTATATTCTTTTAATAATAACTCTGATATATCTTCGAAATACTTATTAAAATATGGTGCTTCTTTATAAAATATCTCTATTAATCTAAGATGCTCTTTGTTCCAACCTAAACTATAATTTATTACAGTATCATTAAAAGATACCATATCACTTTTATTTTTTATTGGAACAGTTAACCATTTACTTGCATTGAAATTAGTTTTTATCTTATTCCTATGCCCAAAGTGTTTCTTACCCCTTGGAAATTGTACATCATCAAATAGTACAAACAAATCACTTTGTTTTATCTTACTAAAAAATCCTAACCAGGGTAAATAATTTGGTTGATGTATTGAAACAATCATTACACTTCTCTTAGTGCTTCACATATTTCATAAAGTTGTACAATTTTTAATTCATAGTACATCGGTAATGAAAAAATTTGCATTATCAATTCTTCTGAATTTTTATATCCATGCGGACTTAAATAATCTTTATAAATACTTTGTTGGTGGCATAATGGCCAATAAGCATTAGCAGTAGGTATTTTATATTTATCAAGAAGTTTTTTAAGTAATGTTGTCCTTGGCCTACCATCATTTATTTTAACAATATACTGCCACCAAGATTGTCGAATATAATCATATGTTGGAGCTGCATCTAACCAATCTATATCTTCCAACTCTCTTTCATATTCATCTGCTAAAGCATTTCTCTTTCCTAAAAATGTATTTAAATATTTAAGTTGAGATAATCCTAAAACTGCACAAAATTCAGTCATACGATAGTTAGTAGATGGTATTTCACAGGTTACACCAAAATCTAATCCTTTTACCAACATTTCATTTCTAACTGTACCGTGATTTCTAATAACTCTACACTTTTCAGCCAATTTATCATCATTTGTAGTAATCATTCCACCTTCAGCAGTAGTTATAATTTTAGATGGATAAAATGAAAACACTCCAGCATCTCCAAATGATCCCGCAAACCTTATATGATCCATATATACATCATAATAACTAGCACCAAGAGAATGTGCATCATCTGTTAATAAAAACAAGCCGTTATCATCACAATATTCTTCTATACTTATCATTTCAGGAGTTATTAATCCAGCCATATTAACTAAAACTATACCAGCAACATCTTCATCCATATTTTGTAATATAATTTCCATAGATAAACTTTGTGTTTTACTATCTACATCTACTATCAAAGGTATATTTCCTGAACGTATTATGCAGTTTACACTTGCAGCAAAGGTTTGGGTTGGTACAATAAACTTCTTACCTCTAATACCTGATGCCATTAATACTGTTTCAAGACCAGTTCCACAAGAAGTTGTTGCAACTGCATTCTCTACTTTTAATTCCTTTTTTATCTTTTCTTCAAACTCTGCTACATATTTACCCTGAATCAATCCTCCCGTTGTTAAGATATCATCAAACTTATCTAAAATCCACTCTTTACTTTCAGGTGGTATATATGGTTTTGCTCTAAACAATGTATCCATATTTTTTTAACCCTTCTTCTTTAAACCATTTAACATATTCTTCAATTCCTTCATCTAATGAAGTAAAACTTACATCATAGTCTTGTTTTATAGCACTATTGTCAAATGCTGTAAATTCAACATTCCCAAATGGTGCATCAGTTGATTGAGTAGTATTATACTCAGTTGGGTAGTATTTTAATAATTTGTGTATTAAATTATTAACACTAATAGATTCATCTCCACATATGTCATAATTTTTCATAGTTTTATTTTTATCTGTAGCTAACTGATATAAACATTCTACTACATTTTGCACAAATACTAAATTAATCTCAGATTCTCCATCTCCATCCACTTCAATAGCACATCTACCCTTTCTTAGTTGTCCTAAATAATAACCTAATCTTTGTAAATGATTTCCTTCACCAACTATATAAGTGGGTCTTACTATCTTATAGTTTTTTCCATCATCATGTAACATCTTTTCTATTTTAAACTTATCTATACCATATTGTCCAAACGCACTATGATATTTTTCATTAGCTGCCCCACTACTTACAAAAACATAATTCGTATCTTTTGGAATTAAATCTGCACATTTTTCATATTGTTCTGGATTGTACAAACACATATCAACTATAAAATCATATTTTTTAAAATTTATCTTTTCTAAATCTTTACGCTCATTTCTATCTCCTTGAATTATATTTGTTCCCCAAGGCCCAGTACCACTTCGATTAAACACATCTACAGTATTATATCTATGTGCCCATATAATTACTGATGCTAAGGCTCTTCCTACAAATCTATTACCACCAATTATTAATGCATTTCCACTAAAATATCTAGGTTTCATTTTTAATCCCTCTTTAAATCTAAATAAGTTTGAAATTTTTCTTGAGTATGATATGTTTTATCTAAATTAGTTTTAGATATATTATTTAATCTCTGATACCAAGTTTGTGTAGAGCGTTTAAAATGAGTCATTTTATCTTTATCCTCTCCTGCTACATACCTACGTTTCTTTGGATGATTTCTATTATGAACTTTCAATATATTTTTTACTACAAATTGTCTATAATGTTCTCCCATATGCAACATACAACTCTGTAAAAATGAAGTATCATCTCCATTCATAAATACTGCTGGTGCTATGTTAGCCCCAGTCATCAACAAATCTCTTGAAATAACTAACCCACTACCATCAAATTTTGGATAAGTTAACATTCTAACATCATATTCTTCTGTTTTATTATTAACAGTTTCCATTTCTTCTTGAGACATAGAATATCTTATAGACCAAGGAGATGTGGTTGCTAATATTGTATCTTCTTTAGTATCCATATCATAATATGGTTTATCAGTAAATTCTGAATGCTCCAGTACTCTCCAACTCTCATCCCACATCTTTCTAACAGCAAAAGTTATAATATGTCTATGTACATCATTTTGCTTAGCATACTCTGATACTGATTCTATAGCTGAAAATACTTCTACTGGCAATAAACAATCACTTTCTCCCCATATCGTATAATCATAATTTATTCCCATAAGATTAAGTTCTCTACGATAGTTTGCCATTGTATATGGCTTATCATCGTGATAAATTTCAACTTCAGCATTTAAATCCGAAACCATACCTTGCCATTGATTCAGAATAAAACCTTTCCTATCAGGCTCATCATACTTTTCAAAATAGGTAGACATATTCAAACAAAAATGAAATTTTACATTCTCTTTATTTTCAACATCTTCTAAAGCTCTTCTACAACTTTTGATATATTCACTCACCATATCTATTTCATAAAACATTATATGGCATCCTATGATATATGTGTTTTTTAATATCAAATTAATTCCGTAATCTCTTCAACTGTAAAATGTTCAACTTCATTTGAAGCGAGACCTTCTTCTAAAACTTTTTCATGTAAGTTTTCACCAGGCTGTAATCCTATACTCTTTACTGGATAGGTATTATGGTCATATCCACTTGAATATCCAGGGGAATACTTCTGTATCATAGCATGTAATAAATCATCTATTCTCATAGATTTCATATCAGGACAATAAGGCTTACTATCTTTAGCATTATGAAAACAATCAAATATTAAATCAATTGCTTGTCCTACAGTCCAAAAGAATCTTGTAGCGGATGGTTCAGTTACTATAACCTCTTTACCCTGTTGAATTAAATCTTTCCATATACATAAAACTGATCCAGTTGAATATAATACATTACCATATCTTACAATCCTAAACCTTGTATCTGTATAAGTTTTTTCGAACTGAGTAAACAATCTTTCCATAAGAAGTTTTGATGCCCCATATACTCCAGAAACTTGCGCTGCTTTATCTGTACTAATTCCCAATACGAAATCAACTTTTTCTTTTACTGCCTCTTCTAATATTATCAAAGAACCAATAGTATTAGATTTTATACATTCTCTTGATTGCTTTTCTGCTAAACCAACGTGTTTAAATGCTGCTAAATGAAATATACCATTTATTCCTTTCATAGCTTGTTGTACTGAGTATCTATCCGATATATCTCCAGTTAAAATTGTAATCCAGGGATGCTTCATTTGTAATTTTATTAAATTACCCTCATTTCTAGACATAACACAAACATTACAACCCGAACCTTTTAACCGAGTAACTAAATCATTTCCCAAAAACCCACTACCACCTGTAATTAAGATATTTTTCTTAGCAAAATCATATTTTTTCATTTCAAGTTCCTTTCAATTTTTTAATTAAAATATTTGCTGCATCTACACAAGTATCCACTTTTCCTGAAAATAGTGTGTACACTCCACCACCTTCATGTTTAACAATAGTTGGTCTTGCATCATCATATTCTCTATCAGCCAGTACTGTCCTAATAGTATACATTGAACCAACATGCTCTAACTTATCAAATCCATCAAAAAATTGCATACCAGCTTCTATAAAATCTTTTATTTTTGTAACTTTAGGATTTCTTATAATTCCTTTATTCAAATATTTTCTTAAAGTCTTATCAACTTTTGGTATCTTACCAACATTTCTACTATGAATAGCATGATCAACATGTCCTAATACGTGATATCCTTCTTTAAATGGATCTAAACACATAAAAGGACCATCTAATATTACAATACTTTTATTTCTATAGATATCTGGTAACTTTACTACTGGCTTTTCACATACTTCAAACTGATATTTCCTTTTACTTTTTAATAGAGAATTTAATTTAGAATATGTTGCTATAACAACATAATCAAACTTATCACCTTCTATATCTTTTTTCGTAGTTTTATGTTTTAACACAACATTTACTCCAGCACTACGCATTTTTTGAGTTATTTGAACTCGTAACTTTTCACTATCGTATAATTCTTCTTCTACTTTTAAAGTTAAAGATGTATTTTTTATTGGTGCAACCACACCAAATTCTAAATTCATATCTACCAAAAACTTTAAATATTCTCGCGGTGTTGTAAGACTATATCTTTCTGCTATAGCATAGTAATGTTCTATATTTCCATTGACAACACTATTCTCATATTTTCTTTTAAATGTCTTTAACCCACTAACACATTCCTTAGCAGTCTTTTTACTTCTTGGATAATGATATCCTCTATGTAACCTATACTGATTTATATCTGAAGCGCACTTCATCAATCCACTTAACTCTTCATGTAAAGTTACATTAAATCCTGCAGTTGCCAACATTGTTGCAGCAGTTGTTCCAAATACACCACCACCTACTACCAATACCGTAGGGAAAACTTCTTTCTTTACTGCCTCACATAGTTTAACTGCTCCTAAAGTTCCTCTTCTATTATTTGTAAAATAAAATTCTTTACCATCTATCAAAATATTTTCAAACATTAATTTAAGTGGATTATTTGCAGGCTGAGTTACTTTCATTCTATTTATCCAATGTTCTGCTTCACCTATATGATCTATCTTATAATCATAGTCTGCAGTTTCATCGTTCACGGTAACTGTAAATTTTAATAATCCATGAGAATCATAATAGTGTTTATGTACCTTAACATCCTCTACTTCAAATTTTTCATACGCTAAATCTGATAAATAAAAATGGTGGTATGCTAAGTTATCAACTATATTTGCATTAAATGAACCATATTTGTGCCACTTAAAATTATTATAACTTTCCATCCAACTCAAATCATTTTTATGATGGTGCCATTTAAAAACATCATCAACATAAAGTTTAACTCCCATAAAATCTGCAAGAGAAAATAATTCTTTTGCTGTATCTATGGTTAAAGTTAAAGGTTTCTCACAAAATACATTCTTCCTTTGACTTAACCAATACTCTACTTGTTCATAATGTAAATCATTTGGTGTAGCTATGATAATCCATTCTGCATCATCTGGTTCTACAAACTGAACAAATTCTTTGATACAATTTTCTATCTTACTACCAAAATTACCCTTACCTATAATTGAAGCTTTAACCATATAAATACCTATAAGTTTTTTCCATCCAATATGGAACTGATTTTTCTTTATCGGGGAGTCCATTAAAATGCATTACCCACCCTGTTTTTGTGTGTAGCATATCATCTGCTAATATTTCTTTTTTAAGCATACAAGTCATATTATATTTATATGGTAACAATTTAACAGGAATATCTTTTAAATTTAAATTATAATTTAATGGTGTTTGGTCAGTACCTATCCCATAATTGTCTTGAATACTCCGTATCATTTCACTATTTTCGGAATAAAATTCTCTCATATAATCAAAAAATTCTCTATGTTTATTATTTACAATTTGAAATCCACTATTACCATACTTCCAAAAATCAAACCAAGCTCCATCATACACATATTTTGCATAATGTTCCATTCCCCTTAAAATCCAATCATAACTACCATCATCGTGTACTAAACAATATTTGTTTTCTGTTTCTTTAAAAAAGTTTGGGCATTCAGGGTGTACAATTGTATCTGCATCTACAATCAAAGTTTGATCAGATTCAATTTCATTTGCTTCAAATATATCAAACATAAAATATCTCTGCCAAATTATATGCATCTCATCCATAGGAACAAGTGGTTCTTCCAATAAAAACATCTGAGTATCATTTTTATTACACCATTTTTTCCAAGATTCAATTGATATTTCATATTCTGGCTTTAGTTGCCCATCTTTTTTTACTGCTATAATGAATACTGTATTTTTCATAGTTTTATTAATACCTATCTCCCACCATTTCCCAAGTCTGTTTCATAATATTAGTTCTATCCTCAATTGGAAATCCTGTAAAATGCCATAACCAGCTGTACTTAATAAAAAATGGTGTTTTATCTTCACCATCTTGCCAATTATGATTGAACATTTCTCTTTTGTGCATTGAAAACATATTCCAAATTGGCGGTAATTCTTTTATTTTTACATTTTGTTTTTGTATTTCAAAATTAAGTAATGTCTGTACCTTACCAACTCCCTTAGTTGCACATTCATCCAACTCTTTAGAATTTTCTTTATATAATTTCTGTAAATTATCGTATATAAACTTATGTTCTTTTGTAAAAAAAGAAACTCCTGAATTATAATAATCATATATATCCAATGTCTGGTTTGGATAAAATTTATTATATGTTTCTATACTATTTGAAACCCAACGAAAATTTGCAATATCTTTTACCCAACAAAATTCATCATCATACATATCAAATGGATTAGGTGCATCCCAATGAATCATAGTATCACTATCTACATATCCTATCTTATCATATTCTGTATCTAATTTTTCAAAAATTAAATCTTTATTCCAAACTGGATATTTGTATCTAGCATCATGTTCAGTAATAACCTTGAAATCTATATCATTTTTCTTACACCAACTTCCCCAAGATTTCACACAATACTGTGAATAATCTGAATTTTTAAATTGAGATGTATTATGATCTACAGCAACAGTATAAATCACATTTGCCATTTTAAAATAACTCCTTCTCTATCTCTCAATGCGTTTCTTTCTTCACTATATACAAATCCTACATCTTCACCAATATAAGATACTACTTTAAAATTAGAGGTTCTAATCACCAAATCTCTTACAAATTCATTAATACTACCAGCCCATGTCTTTTCTACATTGTTAACTACAGTTGTACCATAATCATCAATTATAAAATATACTGGTTTGGTTAAATCGGCTATGGATAAACATCTATTAACATCCTGCTGAACATGTGCTGCATCGTGTACACAATCTATAAGAAATATATTAAATTCTGGATAAGCATCTTCAGTTTTTAACTTTCTCCATACATTATCTGGATTACTGTCGTAAACATCCATATGAGATATAAACTTTATATTATCTCTCGCTAATGCTTTTCCTATTATTTTTTTTCCATCATTAAGATCAATAGCTGTTACTGTTTTAAATAAATGTGATAATAAATAAGTTGTGTGCCCTCGCCAAAACCCTAATTCTAAACAATTAAAGTTTTTAGCTTTATCAAAATTAAAAAAATCTACTATATCTCGTTTCATTTTTTTACTTAAAGTAGTTGTGAGTTCTCTTTTACCTTCACCATCTTCTATTATATCATATAAAATACTTGACTTCATTTCATTAACCCTTCATATAATGTATTCTGTTTTACTTGCTTATCTATACTCTTATGATGGTATAAACTTAATTCTTCATGTGGCGGAAGATGTGAATAAGTCTCACATCCAATAATATGTTCATGTACTCTACCTTCCCAACATATACTTTTTATATTCCTAAATACTCGTGCTTGATAATCTGGAAAATTCACCCAACCTTTTTCTGTAACTCTCCAGCCCCATTTTTGAATGTGTTCTTGAGTCATACCTTCAACTGTATTTACTCGTGGTAGCCATACTAAATCTACATCATTCATTTCTAATATAGTATGTATTTGTTCCATCAATATTTCATGTGGAATCTCATCTGCATCTATATGAAAAATATAATCTCCACTACACATAGATATTGTATGATTTTTTAAATCTGAGAAGTTGCCATTGAAATCAAAACCATGCCAACTAAATTCACCATTTACCGAATGACTTCTTAGATATTGTTCTATACCTTTAGACCCATTCTTAGAATCATAGGTGATTACTATTTCGTCTTGTAATTCTTTATGTTTTAAAAGAAATGTAACTAATTTTTGTAACTCTATTTCTTCATTACATACTGTAATGGCATAACTTATTTTCAACTAATCATTTTCCTTATCTTCAGCATACATAGAATCTATTACAGCTTCTTCATCCTGTATTGGTGGTATATAAAATGGTGGCGTATCATCAATAGTAGTAGTATCAGGTGGTGTATACAACCCAATCTTCTTTTCAAATCTATCTAACGATGCTTCTAATGTACCATTATAATCTTTTACTAAAATAACCAATGCTAATACACAATGGAAATAAAACCAATTTAAGTTCATATCAATATCCTATTCCAAATATAAATGCTATAAATGCCCATATTCCAAATACGATAAGAAACTTCCCATACATATCTCCAAATTTCTGGTTCATTTAATCTTCTCCACCAAAAAATAATACATAGCCAAGTCCTAATACTATTAAAACTGCTATCCCTAATAACATCCAATTCATTTTATGCTCCCCATACTAAATCAGCCCATCCTAAAAAAATGAATAACCCAACTAACCAATATATTAATTTTTTATATTTCATTTTTTCCCTAATTCTTCATCAAAATCACCAAATGCTTTTTTTGTTTCAATTGCACTTAGTAATTCTCCCATTTCATCAGATTTAATAAGAGTACCCATTTCATCCATCATTGTCTTAACCACTTCACTTACTTCTTCATTTATTTTCTTTTGAACTGCTTCAACATCAACACCTTTAATCTTTTCTGGTAATTCTTCTAAATCATCTAATGGTTTCGCATCTCCAATTTTTCTTTCAGATGGTTTCTTTTTAGCTTCTTGCCTTGCCTCTAATATTTTTGCTTCATATACTTTATCTGCTTCACGCTTCATTGATTCTGGTAAAAGACCAGAATCAGATTTTGTTGTAACCCTCACCATTTGAGCTCTTTTCAATTCTTCTATTTTATATGCTCTGAAAACATCTTCCCGCAACGAACCTTTTAAAACTCTATATATAGCACGTTCATTTCCTGATTTAAGATTACATCTATAATATGGATCACCTTCTACATCTCCTTCTCGTACCAATACTGGAGTTCCTCCGATAAGTGGTAAATATCTCATCATTTCGCCATCATCCAGTTGAATTTTTTTATTTCTCGTTATCTCTAAACCATGTACCAAATTATGTTTTCTAACGTGAGGTGCTAATATAAGAACCACTCTATGAGCCATTCCTGTACCCTCTGTACCTTCATATCTAAACTCTACAATATCTCCAGGCTGTAACTCTGCCCATCTTATTCTTTTATCCATTAAACGCATCCAATTGAACTATACCCATTGAAACACACGCATCTAAAAACTCTTCTTTTTTAAATGTACTTGCATTCTCTACATCTAAATATTGTTTATGCCCATTATAATTAGCTTCTTTACCTTCAGGAACATCTACCACTTTAGCATATTTCCAAACATAACTACTCCAAGTTATATCTAAATCATCGTCCATTGGTTCTGGGTAAATCATTCCCTGAGCTCCCATATTCAATATTGAAGGAAACCAATAAAGTTCTCTTTCTTCATCAAAAAATTTCAACTCTTTTATCAATTTAGGAGACCTATTTTCTAAATCCACAATTTCTAAAGAATCTTTAGTATACCTACTATCTGACATAAACCCACATCTAAAGCACATATAAGATTCAAATGTTTCAGTATCTTCTACAAAACATTGTTTTTTAGCATTACAATGTGGACATTGTATTTTCTTTTCCATTTAGCCCATCCAATCTCTATTATGTTTCAGCGGAACATATTTATTCATTTGTGTTTTTTCCACCAAATTTAATTCATGCTTTAATTTAGGTATTTTATACACAACTAATTGAAATAAAGTTTCTCCAAATGGTATTCTGATATGTTCTCTATCTGTAAAATCTAATACCAAAAATGCATTAAGACTAGACCTATTCATATGAGCATCATTTCTTAATGTTCCTGGCATACAAGTAACTCCTTCAGGATAATCTCCATAAAATGGCGGCATAAGAAGTGCCTCATGTCCATCTGGCAATCGTGCTTCCCAAGGCCCAAAAAGTTTTATTAAAAACTGTTTTTCTCCTTGTGCTATATTAGTGTTTGTTAATAAAGGATATTTATTACTTATTTCTAATTTAAAATCTGAATTAACGAATTTCCAATCAATCCATCCTGTTTCATGATTAAAAAATATATCTAACTCACACCACATTGGAACATTATATCCAATTTGTACTGCCCCCATTATACCAGGACAAACTTTAGCTGTTTTACTAAAAAAACTCTTATACTTTGCTGACATAACCTTAAACCAATTTCTTTCAATCGCATTTGGTGGTAATTTATCAGTATGGAAATCAACATATCCTGGTAATTTTTTCCACCATTCTGGAGGAGTTTCTTTAGCCTCTGTTATAGGAGCTCTTACTAAAACTTGTTCCTGTGCTGTAAAAAACTGTACAACTGATTTATTTTTCTTTTTAAAAATCATTAATTAACTTTTTTTAACTTTGGTAATTTAATTTTAGGTACTTCTTTAGAAGTTTTCTTTAATTTTGGTAACTTTAATTTAACTTGTTTAGGAAAATTAGGAATATTTTCATCTAAAATCTTTTCTAATTTATCCTGCATAGCTTTCAAACTAAATTTAGCTTTATTAAACATAGCCAACTTTTTAGCTGGTAATGTATATTTTTTATATTTTTTAAATACATCTTTTAATGTAGCACTAGCTACAGAATAGTTTACTGTAAACCATTGTTGTCCTTCAACTTGAAATGGTTTAGGAAACGCAGCTTTAGGAACTGCAGTTAATTGTCCAGTAAGTAATACAGCATTATTTTTATTTAAAAAATCTATATGCCCACTCCAACCACTAGCTATAACTGGTTTTTGACTTAATGTTGCTTCAAGTAATGGTCTACCAAATCCTTCACCATGTGTAAATGTAACATGAGCCTTTACTTTTGGATGATTATACAAATCATTCATCTCTGTATCTTCTAAATCACCATATAAAATATATATATTAGGTAAAGTTTTAGCTTTAACAGTTTTTCTAATTTCATCTATCTTCTTTTTCAAATCTGATTTACTCATTATTGAAAAATCTGCACCACTTGTTTTCATAATTAATGCTGGTGGATTTTTTGTATCCTTAAATGATTCTAAAAATGTTTTAACTAACATTCCAACATCTTTTCTATCTTGTCCCATTCCACCCTGTAACCAATGTCCTACATATAAAAAACAAAACTTCTCTTTAATTACTGATAATTCTTTAACCAATTCTTCACTAAAAGTAGTTGTTTTTTTATAAACCTCGGTATCAGCTCCTTCAAATAAAACTATTGATTTTGTTGTTAATTGTAATTCTCCAATTTTCTTTTGTTGTTCATTTCGCATATCAAATTTAGAACTAGCTACCGAATGCATTCCATGAACAGAAGAAAATAATACTAAATCTGCATTGTTAGCCCCTTGTACCCAATCATTTGGTACAGTAGTAGCTTCGAATCCTGCAGTAACACCTATATTATATTTAGCCCACTTTTGAAATTCGTTTGGAACAGTTACTTGAAAAGAAATATCAAATGGTATTTTTTGATCTTCTGGTTTCACCAATCTTTTCATAATTTCCTGATCTCTTTTATTATTTGAACTCAATGCATTTTCTGGAGTATTTCCCCATTTTTGTGGTAATATATGAATATCATATTTATCCATATTAATCAATGCATGTACCAAATCTCTAGCATGAGATCCATAACCACTTCTAGTTCCTACTGGTCCTGAAAATAATACTCTTAACTTATCACTCATATACCTACCCTATGCTTTAAAAACTTCAAATCGTTCTCTTGGTTTCCAATTCTCAAATGCTGTATTCATATCTTTTATGAATCTATCTCCCATATGTTTTGCTGACATTCCAATTTCTTCTGTCAACATCCATTCTCTACCTTTTAAACCAGCCTTATCTCTATCTTCTTTTGATGTCTTATACCATTCATATATTTTTTCTCCAGCTTCTTCAAACCCACATCTATCATCAAAAATATAAGGTGTTGGTGGCGAACCTTGTAATGAACGATTGTTTGGCCAAATTGGTTTTACCCACTCTCCATGAGTTAAATCAGGATTATCCATCCACTTATTTCTATCATGTAAAGAATGTATCCAATCATAATCATCTTCAGTTAAATGTTTATCTTTATATTTAAATCCACATTGATCTTGCATCCCACCAGTAACATTTACAATCATTGGTTTACCACACATTAAACTTTCTGCAGTTCCTAACCCAAATCCCTCATTGGATGCCATATTAATTGTAATATCACACATATTATACATCAAATTCATTTCCTTTTGATCTACCCTCTTATCTGAAAAATAGATATTACAATCAGGAGCAACTGCATTTTTTACTGCAGGTAAATCTGTACCATTTTTATCTACTGGTGTTGTGTGCATCAATAAAGCACACCTATCAGCTTCTTCTTTTGGTAACTTATCACAAAATGATTTAAATGCTAATATAATATCTCCAGGTAATTTTCTACGGATATTTCTGTTATTAAAAAATACAAGAAAATCTGTCTCTTTCTTAAACTTTTTCTTAAAATTCTCTACTTTAGGATATTCTACATGATTTTTATCTATTGGATAAAAAACTTCTTCATTAATTCCATGTGGAATATATGTAACCTGCCAAGGTTCATGACTACTCCTAACATTCTTCACAATATTAACAGTTTGTTTAGAAATATTAAAAAGTGCATCTACAGAATCATAAAATGGTTGATTCCACATTGGATAAGGTAAGTCATCCCATATATTATAATAGAATATAGGTATGTGCATCCTAAGTTCATGTTCCATCTGAAATAACCATACCCAAAACCGTGGATCTGTATAAATCATTATAGCATCTGGATTTTCTCTATCTATAAGATTTCTAATAAGTTCTTGATTTCCATAACCGCTTGTTGGATAAAGTTTTAAATATGGTTTATTACCATCTTCTCCTATTGGAAGATTCCAATCCTTCAAAACCGCATCCCCAAGATCAATTTCTTTATGTTTTTCAGGATGGTCAATAGCACCACCAACCTGAACCCAATCGAATTTATGTATCGTATTTCTAACAATTTCAGCTGACATTGTTGCAACCCCAGATGACATTCTTAAATCATCAGATAATAATAAAATCTTTTTCTTAGACATTATAACCTCTTTATTTTAATATTCTAATCGTTCAATAATTGTTTTTTAGGTTCTTCTTTAGGTTCGTGCTTTTTTAATTGTGCTTCTATATTACCTAAACGTACCTCTATACTACGCAAAACTTCAAGCATATTCTCAAAAAGATCCTGTTCGTGTCTGTTCATATTCCACTCCCACTAACTTGTAATTGGTTGTAATTAATCAACTCTTTTTTATACTCTTCATCTACCAAAAATTTATGAATACTTCTATTTACTAACTTTTGAAGTGAAAAATCTTCTCTTATGCTTAATATCTTAAATTCTCTATGTAATTCTTTGAGAATTTTTACGGATGTTAACTTCATAACTATTTTATCCTAACATTATATACTTATATATAAATATATCCTACTTACGAAAAATAACCTTTTTATTTTCGTCTTTTAAATAATTTATTGAGGCTTTTAATGCCTCTGATATATCTTCCCCAAAAATAACCAATGTATCTAATTTATTAGAAAAATCTTTTGAATTTTTAAACTCTACTTTATTAGAATACTTAATTTTTTTAATTGTTTTATATAATGGCTTAACCTCTTTATATTCTATATCAAATAAATTACACATTTTTTTAGCTAATTTTTCAGCCCCATGGATTTTACCACGAGTTACTATTTCAAAATCATTTCCAAATAATTCTTTTAATTTAAAAAAATACTCTTTCATACCTACATTATTAGAGTATTCTTTAGATCCACTAACTCCAATTTGAATCTTCTTGATCATTTCTCTTTTGAGTTCTAGTAGCAGTTTTAGTATTAGGTGTACTAACAAATTTCAATGTCTCTTCAAACTTTTTTAATCCAGCTATAACATTTGTCTTACAACTAAATTTAGATGCTTTATGTTTCATATCTCCTTCATATATATAAAACCAAGAAAAATCTCTATCTTCAACTTCATCATTATATATTTTTGTTTTAAAAGTAAATATATTTTCATAACTCTTAACAAATTTTGCTATCGTTTTTAAATCATTCTCATAAAATTGAAACCATATATTACCATATTCTACCTGCAGCCGTTTAAATTCAGATATAACATGCTCTTCTATATCTGTTCCATAAAACCCTTTTAATTCCATTCTAATACTTGGTATAAAATAGTGTCCATACATCTCATTTCTTCCTATTCATAAAAAATGTTTGAAATAATCTAGCATCCTCAAAAGATTTTCCATAATAATTTGTAGCATCGTGAAAATAATCCCCTGGATATATAATTATTCTATTAAATTGTAATCCAATCCTTAAATTTTCTTCCCACTTAGTCATATCTAATGGATACGGATTCTCTTCAAAAAATCTTTTAGGTTCTGATTCATATTCAATAGGTAATTTATTTATATTAGTTTCTTTCCATGTATAAAATGATGTTCCAGCATTAACTGGCACATACCTATCTAAATAAAGAATTGCTGCATACTCAAATGGATCTGTATGTACCCATACTCTATCTTGTTGTGTACAATATTGAAATCTCGCATTGTCAGGAGAATTAGAATATATCTGAAACTGTAATAAACGACTAATTTTTTCCATAGCCACTTCTTCATAATACTTTTCTATACTTCTTTGTCCTGCATGCCCCCCAACTTTTTCTCCTGAATTATATTCAACTGATATTGCTTTTTGATACACCTCTTCGGGATTATCATAAAAATTATCTTCAACTATTATCATTTTATACCTTTATCACAATATTCAGTTTGATTAAACTCACAAAACCTACACGTTTTTTTGGATTCATTTGTGTTATATTCTTTTAATAAATAGTTACCTTGCTTATCAAAACACGAATCTACAAACTCCTTTAATTTATATAAAACTCTATTAAGAGAAGGTTTTCCATTAGCTGGTGTAAACAGTTGAACTTTTCTTTGAGGGAAATCCACATTCTCATATAATTTTCTTTTAAGTATAAAATATTCTATATCTATTTTATCAGCAGGTATTTCCAATTGTAAAGATAAAAATTGTTTATACAATAATAATTGATCTGTCTTTACCTTATCTGTTTTCATCCACTTATTCCAACCTTTAGTAGAAGTCTTTAAATCTATTATTTTAATTCTATCTCTAACATTATCCTTAATAACTACATCCATAAATCCAATAAAGTTAATACCTTCTCCTAATTTATAATTTAATGGCATTTCAATTCCAAGTAATTCATATCCACGTTTACTAAAATACATTGATTTATTTTTCTTAAACCAATCCAATAATGAAACTCCATCCATATAAAAAGATTGTAAATCTTCTTTAGTACAAGGAACATCTCCAGTACTATCTTTAACTTTCATAAATTCAGTTTTTAATTCTGTAAATAACATATCATTTAAATCTAATGTATCAGCTTCTGTTATTGTTTTACTATAAAAAGTTGTTAAATATGTTTGTAAAACTGTATGCATAGCACTACCAAATACTGTATGTATATTACCACTAAAATCTCGCATATCATCTACATAATTTAGCTTCCACCTGAGCGGGCATTGACTCCACAACGAAAATTGACTATAACTTATTCTATTTTTCATTATACTAACTCATGAACCTTTCTTCCATTAACCTTATAGTGCCCATCAAGACACGCCATACAAGGATTCTTAATATGATGGTCACCTTTTCGAGTTACCGCTTCAACTAAATCATCTATTTCTTGGTATAGTAAAACATCAACCCCTAAATATTTTTTTATCTCTTCTTCTCTCTTATTCCCAGCAATCAGTTCTTCACTAGTAGGCATATCTACACCATAATAACAAGGATGTTTTACAGGTGGACAAGCACTTACAAAGTAAACTTCTTTAGCTCCAAAATTTCGTACCATCTTTACTATCTCTCTACTTGTGTTGCCACGCACAATACTATCGTCTACTATCAATACTTTCTTATCTCGTATCTCTGTATCTTGTGGTACAAGTTTATGTTTTATAGAACGCTTTCGTTCTTTTTGTCCTGACATAATGAAAGTTCTACCAACAAAAGGATTTTTATATAATCCCTCTGAATACCTAACATCTATTTCATGAGCAAATGATAATGCAGCTGTATTGGCTGTAGATGGGGCAGGTATAACTATATCTGGTACTACATATGGATGCTTCTTCATCCAAGCATATGCTAAGTTCTGACCCATTCTTAATCGAGACCGATACACACCTACATCATTTAATACTGCATCAGGCCTTGCAAAGTATACATACTCAAATATACAAGGATTAAATTCTTCCTTAACTAATCGTTTACTAAATACCTTACCATCGTTATCTACATAGATAAGTTCTCCAGGTAATACATTACCTTTTGATTCATATCCCATAGAATAGAACATTGTGTTTTCTGATGCGAAGATATAATCCTTACCACCTTTATTATCTCTCTCTCCTCTAACCAATGGACGGATACCTCGTGGATCTCTAAATACAATTAATCCCTTTCCAATAATAATACCAGTAACAGAATATGCTCCCTTTACCTTTTTAAATAAAGTACCAACTGCTTCACAAAGTAAATCAAAAAACTCTTCACTTGTTTGTGGTGTACCATCTTTATTTAATTCTTTTGCTAATATATGTAATAAAACTTCGGTATCACTTGTAGTATTCAAATACCGTTTTTCTTTTTGTGTAACTTCTTCTACTAATTCATCATAATTTGTTATCTGTCCATTATGTGCAATTGCTATTCCATATGGTACTGAAGTCCATACTGGCTGTATTTCACCATGAGAAAACCCTCCATGTGTAGGATATCTATTATGAGAGATACCAACATTACCTAATAGTAATCGTAAATTATCTTCTGTAAATACTTCATTACCTAATCCCGACCCTTTATGTTTATGCATTCTTTTATCATAAGTCATCATACCAGCGGCATCTTGACCTCTATGTTGTAAATGAACTATACATTCATATAATTCATTTGCTACTGGTTTATGACTATAAATTCCTGCTATGCCACACATTAGTTGATCTTACATATAAATTCATTAAAAGTCAATCTTTTATTTAACATCTTTCACCCAAATATTACATTGATACCGTTCTGACCATTCTGAATGTCCTACACTACCTTTTACTTTAAATTGTTGTATCCAAAACTCTAAATCATCTTCAGTAGGAACTTCCAATATTGCTGGATATGGATATTCACTATTACTAAAATAACTACCATAATGTTCCTGAATACATTTGCATAGATACTCAGCTAATTCTTTATTATCTCCTAATCTACCCATTTTCCATGCGTAAATAAATGCCAAGTTCTATGTTTAAGTATTTCCCACATTAATCCGATATAAGAATCAGATTCATATAACCCTGCTTCACAAGTATAACTATACACTATTTGCCCCATTTTCCATTTTTTACAATAGTAGCCATAATACCATAGTTGGATACATCAAGAAAAGCATCTTCCATCGGTTCTCCTTCTACTGCATTTTCTCTACCACTCATCAATAAGGTTTTTAATCTCTGTATCTTATCGTTCATTCTGAACCATAGTCCTGTAAGTGCTAATTTGATCTCATCAGGAGTAGCTAATTGTGTACCAACAGAGATATTCCCTGGACCATAATCGTGTTGTTTGTGTAAAAACAATACATATTGTTCATGCTGTAATCTTTGGAACTCTTTAGTCATCTCTGGCCATTCTTGTTCCATTTGTTCTACAACTGATCCATTAGCTTTTACTTTTGTACCTTCATAGGTACGCAGAACTTTCTTAGTACTTGATTCTTTAAGCATTTTTTACCTCTTTATTATTATATGGTCTATATGTACTTTTTCTAGCTGGTAATTTTCTAGACAAATCTAAAAACCAACCACCACTAACTTTCATTTCTTTAATAATCATTGCAGCAATAGTTAATCTTGCTGATTTAGATTGTAAATTAGCATCAGGAAACCGTTTTAGTACTCTATTTATTAATTTTATCATTTTCTAACCTCTTTATTTTCTTTTTAATTCCTTTGTTCAAATAATAAACATATTTGTTTTTAGTTTTTCGTTTTTTAAAAAATATATCAGGATCCTTTGCTTCCCACCTACGCCTAATTTCTCTACTATATGGTTTAATCGGTTGACTTAGAGACCTACTATGATACTCTTTACCATCAACCATCAAAACTCTACCTGGAGAAGTTTCACCTTGAAACTCAAAATTACTAGCCCTATAAATAACCCCTGAATGACCATAATGTTGATCCGCAAATGAAACAATAACTTCATAGTCTGTATTTTGTTTTAACCATTTTATAGTTTGAGATATAAAGAAACTTTCACTATTCTTAGGTGCTTCATCTAAACAAACTAATCTTCTTAACTCAACACACTTATCTGGATGAATAGGATTGTATGCTTTGGCAGTATTTGGCATAGATGGTATAGCGTACATCATAGCACCTACCATTCTGGGTATATTAAAGTTACCTGGTGCAAATAAAGCAAAACATTCTAATCCTTGTACTCCATTAGTATTATGGCTATAATGATACTTCTCTATAAAAGATTGTATAGCACTACGTGGAACAAGTTCTATAGTATATCCTTCTAGCTTACTCATATTTTTAATTTTTTAATCAACTTTGGATCTGTTCCATACTTTTCTAAAATATCTCTCAACTCTAGCTTACCATTTTTTGAATCTAATAATATCTCTATATAACTTATAACTTCTTTCTTACTCACTTCAAAATGTTTACACAAAATATCTGTCAACCAAGATTCATATTTTGTTGTTTTACCTGCTTTTATGTATTTAAACCAAAACTTACCCGTTGGTAAAGTTTCTTTATATACTGTATACAAGTTTTTATTATCTAAACTCAACTGCTGAAGTTCATTTACAAAACCAATTAATTCTGATTTCATAGACATAAATCTATTAACCATATAACCACTAAATTTCTTTTGAGAAGATTCATCAAAATTTTCCCATGCGGTTTTTTTCTCTGTTATTTCTTTAGTCCACTCCCATGGAGTTTTTACAACTTTACTGTCTGTAATCATTTCCCTCGCACTCTTGATTGCAATAATTATAAACTGTAACTTTCAAATCACCTTTTAAATCTACACGATCGGTTCTTGGTGCGTTTTTTACATAATTAGGTATATTCCATGGATTCCTAGATGGAACTATATGGTATACATACGGATTTGTTGCCATTTTACCACAAGTGCGGCACTTTTTTCTAATCGGTTTACTCATATTTATTCTCTTTCAATAAGTTAATATAATGTCTAATTTCTTCTTTCATAAAAGCTTCCACTGGTTCAAACGGAAGTTCTCTTATTTTTTTATCTACACAACTACTATCTATCAACCCAACTGCTTGTAATACAAGCAACCAAGAAGATAAACCAAAATCTTCTTCTAATTCATCTATATAAAAATCATTTCCATCTGGAAGTCTTATTGATAATTTATTATATTTTATATCATCTAAAAACTTATTCAATCTATCAAACGATTGTAAATCATTTCGAACATGCTTCCAAAATTTTGTATCAGTTCGATACGCATTTGCATAATGTAATTTTATAAATCCTAAAAAATGTGAATATGTTTTTGCTGAATGTTTATTATATAAATCACTAATAAGATTTATATCTTTCTTTCCATCCTTATGTAACATAGCACCTGAAAGAAGATGTGCTAAATAATTTGCTTGTCCAGTTGTAATTGTAGTGGCATTAGATTCTAATGGTTCAATAAATCCTGATGATAACCCTACAGCCGCCATATTTTTTACACTAGATCGTTCAAATACTCCAGTTTTCAAATCAATTGGTCTTGAAGCTGGTTCTATTTTACCATAAATTTCTTCAAGCTCTCTAATAACTTCATCTTCTGTACTAAACTCAGACCCATATACATAACCTCTACTTGTTTTATCTCTTAAAGGTATTTCCCATGCCCAACCACTATTATGCGTAGTTGCTGTTACATTACCCTTCCTAAGTTCATTAAACTTTTCATTTTTTACAGTAAAAGGTATAGCATGATCTACTGGTAAAAGATGTTTGAATGATATAAATTTTTCCTTTAATATCTTTCCAAACACTAATCTACTAAAACCACTACAATCTATAAAGAAATCTCCACTAAATTTTTGCCCATCCCTACATACAGCGTTTGTAAAGTTTCCGCTATCATCTCTCTCCACATCTACTACTGTATTATATATTAACTCCATACTATCATTTTTAGTACAAAAATCTTTTACATAATCAACAAATTTATTTATATCAAAGTGATACGCATAAGGACCAATTCTACTGGGTTTACCCAACCAAATAGGATTTTCTTTAAGTAAACTTTGAGAAACATATTTCTTAATTGGTTTTTTATGATTTTGCATCAAATGTGTACCAATACAACTTAAATCTATTCTTTTATTGTGCGCAATAAAAACATTATCCATTGGAATATCATTCTCAACAAATGGCATTCCAAAAACTGGATGATAATAATCATGTTCTTGAAACCCTGAAAACTTTGTTCCCCATTTAAAAGTTCCATTACATTTCTTTAACATATCATCTTCATCTATTCCAACTTCATGTACTAAAGTAGCTAATGATGGAAATGTACTCTCTCCGACAGCCAACTTTTTTATAACTGGTGATTCTATTAAAGTTATATCTAAATCAGGGTTAGTTGTTTTAACATAATAAAATGCTAATGCGGTAATCCATCCCGAACTACCACCACCTATAATAACAATTTTCATTAGCTAACTAAATCTGTGGTATCTACTCCACCACCAATATTCTTCAATTCACCACAACTCCCACAAGCAAACACTTGAATAGGAACTACACCTTCTTGTCCCGTTGGTGATATTAAAGCAGATATTCTCTTTAATACATACGATTCTATAAACAAAGAATTCTCACAACTATCATGATCACATTTCATAGTTTCTGCTTGTGATAAATCAACTTGTTGTTGTTGCTTACGCAACGGTTTCATTGGTTTTGTACTCATTACTTTGTCTCCTGTAATATTTCTACAATCATAGCCATGGCATTAATTTCTTTATCAACTACATGCGCATCACTTAATTCATATTTTGCAATAACTAAAATAACTTCTGCTAAATGTCCTTTAGCATATTCTTCTATATTATCATATAACAATCTAAATAGTTCAGCATAATCTGTAACTTTGCTATCTAATAAAACTTTTCTTATACCATTAAACGCAGATTTCTTATCTTGTTTCAGAAGTTCTAATACTTTTAATTTATAATCATTTTGTATTATCGTACTTTTATCCACAACAAGTTCACCTTTAACAACTTGTCGTTGAGATGAATTAATTACTCTTCTGATATCTGGATAACCACTATTAACTATAGTTACAATATCATCTAATTCATATTGTACACTTTCTTTAGATAAAATATCACTTAAATGTGTTGCAACTTGTTTTCTATCAGGTGGTATAATTTGAAAGGATTGGCATCTACTTTGAATAGGATCTATTATTCTTTCAACATAATTACAAGTCAATATAAACCTACAATGTTTACTAAATGTTTCCATAAGGTTACGAAGTGCTGCCTGTGCATTAGGTGTAATATAATCACACTCATCCAATATAACAATTTTCATATCTTTAAAGCCCATTGTAGATGCAAACTGTTTTACTTTTGTTCTTACAGTTTCTACATTATTCTCATCACTAGCATTAATATATAGATAATCACATTCTATATTATTAACAAGTAATTTGGCGAGAGTAGTTTTACCTGTACCAGCCCTTCCGTACAGTAAAAGATGTGGTAAATCGCCACTCTCGAGATAAACAGATACTTTACTTTTGAGATGTTCATTCCCAATGTAAGTATCCATTGTGGTAGGCCGATATTTTTCTACCCATAGACTATGGTCAAACATATTTTAAATCCTTTTCTATTGTATGCTCTGTTATTTCTGTTTTATACAAATTTTCTTTTGGATATTTTTTCATAGGATGTTTTAACATTCCAATAAATCCTTTATTTTCTTTTTTATTCCCCAAAAAATATATATATCGGTGCTTACTTGCTTCTTTCTTCAACCAAAAAGTATGCCCTATTGCCTTTTCTAACTTCTTTGGATCCGCTGAACCATATAACGAATATACAGTTCTACTATGTATCCACTCACCATCTGGCTTAACTCTTAATGAATATGTTGGCGCCATTTGAAAATCTCCACACCCTTGATATATCCAATTAGTAGCTTGATAAATACCGCCTGCATGATTTACATCTGGATCTGCATATGATATCAATACCTTTACATTTTTATCAAATTGCTTTAACCATTTAAACGATTTAGATATTACATAAGATTCTATATTCTTACCATATCCATCATATATAAATAATCTTGTCAATTCTAAAACAGAATCATTTGGTAATATATCTTCATTAAAAATAGAACCTATTACTCTTCTACCAACTGGATGTCCATATATCACACAACCAATCAATTTTTCTTCTTTCTCATCGAAGAATTTGTGCTCTCCACCAACATAAAAAATACCTAAAGCATATCTACAATGAGAAAATTTGTGGCTATAATGATTATCCACAATAACTTTCTTAGCAGTTGTTTTATCTATTTTTCGGAGTTTTATTTTTGTTGTATCAACATACATTAACTATCGTTCTGATTTGCAACCAAGTAATATGTAGAATCATATTCATCTATTTTGAAATTAATCTTAGCTAAACCTTCGGAACTAACCTCAAGAACAGAACTTTCACAAGCTTTATTAGCAGATAAAATTTCTTTAAGTACATGCGCATTAAAAGTAATATTACCTACATCAGAATATTCTTCTACTTCTGTTTTAATAATTACTCTGTTTGATGCAATTGAACTATATCCAATCACAACATTTACAGTACCATTATCACAAACTACAGTACAACTATCTACTTCTGATAGTGCTGATTTTCCTAAAAGAAATTTCTGAATAAATTCTCTATCAATTTTCAGTTTTAATTTCATTTCAGGAACATTTTTCATTTGTGGAACTTTTGGAATTACACTTTCATCGCTTAACATAAACAATGATTTAGCAATTCCATCCGTAAAAGTAATAGATACTGATTTATCACCTGATTTTTTCACATCTAATTGAATACTATCTCCCATTACGGATAGCATTTTCAAAAATGTTTCTGTATCATACACTCCTACAACTTCGTTTCCAAACCCCAATCCAGTAGCTTTTACATTACCAAGCATAGATTTATCGGCAGTAATAAAATCACAACTCAAATCTTTTCCAGTTGATTTTATCATTACTGACGGTACTCTATTTCCAAGATAATACTTCTGTATGAAGTTCATTAGATTGTCTTTATTCATTATTGTAACCTCTTATTTCATTAATTAAATAGTTAAAAAAATCTTTCAAGGGTATTTTTTTTATCTACAGGCATTACCCAATTTAAAGCATCATAAAACATAAAAATCTTTTTATCCAATGCCTGCTTATACATCTTATCTGTATCTATATATGTTTTAATAAAATCCATTAACTTTTTTGGATCCTCATACCCTTTATACGCTATAACTTTAAATCCAAATGGATTATTTTTTAGATATACCCATTTTATTTTTTGAGATTCTCCAATCTTTTCATATCTGTTTAACTTTTTTATAGTTAAAAAATTATTATATGCATATGATGCTTTTACATGAACTGGAGTTCCTAACTTTGGAGTAATTACCCCATTTTCACCTATCTCAGCGTATTTTCTAATTCCCCTCACACCAATTGGCATTGCTATCTTATCAAAATTCATAAGTTTCATACTCTTTTTGAAATTTAATACATATTCATCTAACTTATCTTTGGGTACTTCCATAAGAATATCTTCTAAAAGTTTGGATAGTAATTCTTTCATAGCTGTTGGGAAACTTGAACGAACTGTATCTAATCCCTTAACTAACATTTTATTAACTACTCTTCCATTATCATTGATAATTTTCATACCATATCGTTTCTTAGTAACAAACAATCCAGCCTTAGCAATAACCTCTTGCTTAATTTCAAACCTATGTACATCTATATTACAAAACTTCTTAGCAAAATAATCATATGAGTTATTTAAATACTTCTGAACATCATCAGCTATATCAAGTATTTGTTTCATCATAAACTCATCAGTAAATTCTCCACTTTCCATCATCTTAGGAAATCTTTTCTTTACAAGTGGTGTAGCTGAATAAAAAACTGAATCTGTATCAATATAAATACAATAATCTTTAGTATCATTAAGTTCTTTATTATAATATGAATTTGCTATCTTCTTTGTAAACTTAATTAAAGATTGACCTGTATATGTTACAGCTTCTGCATTGTCTAAATCATAGAAACGAAATACTGGTAATCCTAATACACCATATAATGAGTTTAAAAGAATCTTCTGTAGATACTGTCTCCTATCAAAATATTCTGATTTATCTATATCTCCTTGCTCATGAAACTTTTTAGCTAACTTTCGATATTCAACTCTCTCATTAAACCACTTTTCTAATAACGCTGCCAATAATCCCTTTTTCTCCGTTTTATACATCACCCCATTTGTAGCTACACTAACTTTTGATTCACTTAAATACGTTAACACTTCTTTTTCAGTTAATTTACCAATATCTTTCCCACTTTTAGTTATAGTATATGTTTTTCTATTATTCTTATTCAAAAATTCTTCAGGATTCCAACCATTTATTTTACCTATCTTAGTTTCTGGTGAAATATTTAATGACATAATACAAGATGGATACATAGATGTAATATCTAAATCATAAACCCAATTATGTTTACCTTTTTGTGGGTCTTGAACATATGCTCCAACAAACTTTTTATCATCCTTCTTTTTAATTCTATGTTTTGGTTTATTTGGTGCAACAATTTTTTTATTTTTTAAATATGTTAGAATTGCCCCTTCCAAATAACGAGAACTCATAAATATATCTTCATAAGATACGTGTCCTACATGCGCCAATCCTCTTGCAATCTCTATAAAATCTAACTTATCATTTAATAATTTAACTAACCTAACATCATGTATATTATATTCCACAAATTTATTTATATCATTTTCATATAAATCATTAAGTGTACCTTCATATTCTACTTTTTTCTTTCCTAACTCATAATCTCCAATTGCATCTAAACGATATGATGAACGTTCACTAAATGTAAACTTTCTATATAACTGAAAATAATCAAGTATATTTACTCCAGCTATTTTAACTGATAATTGTTCTTTTTCTTTATCTTTTCTATCTATATGTTTAACAATTTGGATAGGTGATAAACAACTAGCCATATCATAACCTAAAACTTGTATCATCCTATTGAACAAATATGGCATATCAAAAAATTCCACATTCCAACCTGTAAGAATTGTTGGTGAAATTTCAAGATACTTTGTCATAAAACTTTTTAATAAATCATATTCCGTTGTATATGTATGAATTTTATCTGTAGGTTCAACTTCCCCTTTTTTATCTAAAATAAAACAATGATATTGTTCTGTAATATCATCATATATGGCTATAGAAGTTATAGTATTTGCAGCTTTACTTACATCTGGAAATCCCTCTGTAACTTCTACCTCAATATCTAAAATTAATAATTTATGTCCTTCAGATACTTCTTCCGATTCTGTATACATATCTACTAAAGTTCTTATTTCTGGCATTACATCCGATTCAAAGTAATTACCATCTTTCTCAATTTTATATACTTTCTGTAATCTATCCCCATGTAAAGAAACATATGTGCCACCTGCTGATTTTACATATGCATATTTTTTATATGGAAAAGTTAAATACCCTTTATGGTCATCCCATAAATGAATTTTATTCTTCCTATTATCATAAAAAATTGATTGATACATTATCTCTCTAAGTTAACAATAAAACTATACACCAGTCAAGTGCTTTTTTAATAACTAGTAATTATGGGGGCCAGTTTCCCAGCCCCCAAATTAACTATTTTAGAAATTAACAGCAATACCTAAGTTAAAGGTTCTTGGTAATCCAAGAAATACTTCAGCGTTATGAGCTGCGTGAGTTTTACTCCCGTAACTATTATATTTACTGTGATCTACTGCATCCTGTATAAAGGTTGCGTCTGTTGCATTGAATACATGACCAAAAGCAGTTACATCATACCCACCAATGGAAGGTAATTTGTATGAAGCGTGGAGATCTATTTTAGAATATCCAGGGGCTTTCCATACTTGTTCTCTATCTGCGTCTGCGTCTGAACCATTATATTCTCTAGCGTCAGGACTCCAATCTGCATAATTCTCACTATAAGAACGATATACAGCCTGTAGTTTCAATCCTGCAATTGGATCAACAGTTGTCTTAAAGACAAACCCTGTTTGAGGTTGATCACCTACAAACAATCCATCAAGTGCATATGTGTAAGGTGTAGTTGTCTGTCCGATAACTTGACCCTGCTCATTGAACTCATCTTCTTGATAATTTCCATCAGCATCACCATCGAACTTCCAAGTACCCATACTAACTGTTGCATCTAATCGTACTTTTTTATGTACTTGAGCAGTAGCTTCTAGCTCTACTCCTTTGTGGTTTTGATTTATACCACTAAGAAAGATTACATCAGTATCACCAGAACTACCTTGTCCACTTGTTACAGATTTGGTAAGGTTTCTATCTTGCCAGTCTGTATTATATGCAGATACTTTTAATGCATAATTACCAGAACTCCAATTAGCACCAGCTTCTGAACTAATGAATTTCTCATTAGAAGGATCTGATGCAACTGTACCATCATAGTAAATTACATTATCCATAATAGGTGGTTTTTCAGCAATACCAAAGTTACCGAAAACACTAACGTTATCGGAAACATCATACATTGCGCCACCTTTCCATTGTAGAGTAGAGATAGGATCGGCTTCGATCTTTTCATCCGCTACACTAAAATGGTCTTGATATGAATATTCAATTGATGATAATCCTATCATACCATAAGCAGATAGTTTATCAGCAGTATAATTACCTTGAACAAATGTACCTAACCAATCAACGGTAGTTTCATTGTGATAAGCGATTATATCACCTAATCCAACTTTCTTACCATTGGGTGCATTTTTATCAGCAAAGTCCATATAGAAATCACCGCCCATTAAATCACGTACCTCACGTGCATGTTCAATTCCGGCAGTTCTCCAATCTAAACCAACTTGTAATTTAAGTTCATCACTTATATCATAGTGTAGTTTAGAAATAAGACCATATGTATTCTGACGATTTATACTATTCCTCAAAATACCAACTGATTGACCAGCTTCTCGACTGATAGCTCTTTTATCAACATAAACTACATCATCTGTACCAGAGTTCATAGCTATGAGAGCATTCCAATCACGTGTCCACGGACCACGTCCATAATAGAACTTATAGTCCTGTCCACCTAACTTACCATCAGCATCTAAGGTAGGAATCCTACCATAAGTACCTGTACCACCACCTGAACCACCACTCCAATACAATACTGAACTCAGTCTTGTTTTTTCATTGATGTTCATAAAGTGATTAAGATTTACTAATGGTTTATGAAAGAAGTTTTCTCTTTCATTAAGGTAATTAGGATCGTGTCTATCAACAGTTTTTGCACCATACATATAATAGTATTGTTTACCTGTATATGATGGATCAACTGGTGCCCAATTCTGATTGAACATATGTCCAACATCTTTGAACTTACCATCTTCACCAAGTGCAGTAACATCATATCCTTCTACACTCTCAGCAAATTCGGCATCATAAGCACCAATATTCTGTTTGTATAGATTTTGTCCATGACGTTGTGGAGCGCCTATAGCATATAATTCGAATCTGTTATCTGCGTTAGCTTGATAACTTGCTCCCATATAATATGCCCAAGCATCTGTCCATGTTTTGTCAATGACACCTTCACCTGTTTTTCTAACACCAGTAAAACTCAAGGCAAGTTTATCACCTATCATACCAGTATTATAATTAAAAGTTGATTTCAGGAATCCACCTGCACCAACTTCTTGTTTGTACTTACCACCCTTGATATGAGCAGTAGGATCAGTTATGATGTTTATAGTTCCACCAATAGAAGGTGTTGCTAAGTTGACAGCGGATAATCCACGTTGCATCTGGATAGAAGATGTGGCATCGCCAACACCATCCCAGTTAGACCAATAGACCCAACCGTTTTCCATATCGTTTTGTGGAACTCCGTTAATCATCACAGCGACATTTCTTTGGTTAAAACCACGAACATTGATACGAGCATCGCCCGCACCACCACCTTGTTGAGTTGCGTATACACTTGGTGTAGTACTCAGAGCCATTGGAAGGTCTTGTGAACCAAGACGGAATTCCACTTCTGCTTTGTCTACCGTTGTGTGAGCAACAGGTGTCCTTTCGCCAGCACGTGAAGCCAAAACTTCTAATGCTGACATCTCAACTACTGATACCATAAGTCCAAAGTTGAGAGTTACATCCCCACTAACATCAATTGATTTAGTGGAAGATGCATACCCAATAGATGAGGCTGTAATTGAATAAGAACCAGGTCCTATTGAGATGGTGAATGTACCATCTGCATTTGCAGCAGCGCCCATTTCAGTTCCATCAACAACTACATTAGCTCCAACTAGGGGTTCACCAGTCTCAGATGTAACTGTTCCACTTACCTGCTGTCCAAAAAGGAACATTGGTGTAAGAAAAATTAACATCATTGAGATTAGATTACGATATATTTTCATATTCGTTCTCCTCGTTGTTTATTGTTAAGACGCATTTTTTCACAGGTGCGTCAACTGCCTGTTTTGCGGTATGTGAAATTTTAATTAGCATATTCTTGATCATCATTATCACCAGAAACAGGTATAATTTCACAAACATCATTATTACAAAATTTGTCTATCTCAGCTTCTTCGTTTTTGATTACTCCAAAAGTTAATTTACCAAGTTTCTTAACTTGTTTATTATACTCTTTTTTTTCTATTGCCTCATATGGCATTTGTCTATATGCTCCTAATGGATGTCTTGGAAGTAAAGAAATACCTTTTAGTCTATATTGAAAATAATTCAACACATGTGGTAATTCATTGGCTTCTGTTTCAGGATCGAATGTTGCGGTACAACTCACTTGATTATCAGCCCAATGGCGTTGCATAAATGCGGCTAGATTGAATTGTTCCCAAATAGACAATTCTTTAGCAGTTCTTATACCTTTGCCGACATCCACAGGAACTTCTATAACCATTGTTGAATCTTCTGAACCAAATGCAGGTTCAACTTTGTAACCTGCTTTTCTTAGTGGTTCTATTAATTCTGAATGTTTAGACACTCTAATTCTTCTTACATAAAATCTACTCTCTGGATAATGTAATCCAGGTGTTGCACCTGCCAATAATGAAACTGTACCACTTGGTTTTACACTTGTGGTTTTAATTGATTTTGGTATTGCAAACCAATCTGAATACATACAATCCCAACTTTGGATTACTTTATATCCATTTTCTAACCAATTTCTAAGTTCTTCTAATCCACGATTAGTAATAAATTGTGCAACTCCACTAACACTACAACCTATTCTACGATTTCTTAACATAACTCTATTAGTATCACTCCAATGAGTTTTACCAAGTGTAACTGTTTTCGCATACAAATACGCATACTTTAATGTACGAGCATAATCCTCATATGATTCGTGATTATCTGGAAATGTTTCTACTAAACAACATAACTCATAACTTTCTAATGATTGCTCTAAACAAGGATTGCCGCCCATTACTCTATGATCTTTATCATCTCCACCATTTTGCATACGTGAAAATCTTCTCATATTTTCTAACCACGCGAGTCCAGGTTCACCATTATCTGTAATTCTCTTACATATATCGGTGTAATCCATGCCTAACTCAGCGAATACCGAGTTATTAGAAGTCCAGCCATACATCTCTCTGTGCGGATTAACTTCATAATTTTTAAGATTTAGATATTCTTCATCATTTGGATTTCCGAATACAATTTCTGCTGTTCGTCTTACATTACCTGCCACTACACATTTTCCAATCAAATTCATAACATCAACAATTGTAGTAGTTGTGATTGGTTCACCTGTATTATCTTCTAATACATTTCTAATATCAGTATGAATTTCTTTTAGTGGTTCAGGACCTGAACTTACTCCACCAAAACCTTTAATTGGTGCTCCTGCATCTCTAATTTGATTATAATCAAACTCTACGTGAGCAGTTCCAAGAAAGTAACTCTCCAATAATAAACGAAGTGATTCTACCCAACCTTCACGAGTATCAGGTATCATATAAATTTCTTCTTTTCTATCTCTATTTACACCTTTAACTATAATTTCATCTGCACCTTTTGTATCAAATCCTACACCTACACCTAACATACTTGCATCCATAAGGAAACAGAATGGTTTAGCGTAATCTTCTTTGATTGTTGATGTAGATACAAAAGCACAATTATTTAGTGCCGCATATAACTTCTTCTCTTCGGTAATTGGTGTACCCATAGCCCATAGTCCACGACCAGGTGGTAAAAATTTCATATTAAATATTCTATCATACATCTCTTGTGCTGATGCTTGAGCTTGCCAAGCGTTCCAACCTAATTGATGGGATTCAATATGATTTTTTTGCATAGAATATGTCCCCTCAACAACTCTCTGTACAGTTTCCCACCATCTTTCATTTTTACCATTTTCTTTAATACGAGAATAAGTTCTCATATAAACTAAATCGCCTAAACCGTTAAAACCAAATGGAGGCTTTTTTCTTTTATACTTACCTACAAAATTTTCTGACAACTTAAACTTTTCCATTCAACAACTCCACATTACCATTTTAAAAACTAACGTTATGTAAATTTCACTTACACTATTAACTATAATATATATTCAAATCACTTTAAGACTTTATTCAAAACCTTCAAGTTTTTTTTCAGAGGTTTTAAAATCATCATACTTATTTTTTAGAAAGCCTGTCAACATCTCATCTGAATCCATTTTATTTGTTTGTTCCTTACCCTGCCACGAATTTCCTTCAAAAACTTCTATAGTACCAACATTAGTATTAATGTTTGCAGGATATGTAACACCATCTATACCAAATCTATTTTTAATAACATGAACTCTACCTGTATTAGCTATCTTATCAGTTGCTTTTCTACTTACTGACATAATAAAATCTGCTGTCATAACTTTACTATATGCTTCAGCAACTTTATCAGCTTCAATTACATCCTCTTCTAATGAACTTCTATTAGCTTGAGATGCAGTCCATATTGGTATATTGTACTCCCCTGCCATACCTCTTAAATCTTCATATATATTTCCCAATGCTAACCTATACTCTTTTATTCCACTAGTATCTCTTAAAATATCTGCATAGTCTACAATTATTACATCGGGAATAATACCTTGTATTTCTAATTGATTTAAATGTGCTGAAAGTGTTTGTACACTTGCACTTCTGGTTGGATAGTGTTTAATAATTAAACTACCTGATAACTTACTAACCTGTTTCTCAACTTCTTCAATACTATATTTCAAATTTGCAGTTGGTATTCCTGTTAATATAGTATCATATCTTAATCCAACATAAGATTGATTTAATTCTAAAGTATAGTGTACTGCAGTTAATCCGCTTTTAATACACCCATTTCCTATACTTTGTAACATCCACGTCTTACCAATACCAGCAGGTGCTACAATAACACCCAATTCACCTTTACCTAATCCACCATCCATAACCTCATTAATTACATCCCAGGGAGTTTTAACAGTTGACCTAGCAGATTCTTCAAATCTACTTAATACATCTTCAACATAATCATGTCCTAATTCAGCAACATTTCCTGCTTTCATAGCTTCATCAATTACTGCTTTTATTTGTTCATACTCACCAATCTGTAATAAATCTACTGATTTTAAAATTGCATTTTTTAATGCCTGATTTCTACAAAATTCAAGCATTGTTTTTTCAACAAACTCTAAATCTGTAGCCTCTCTATAATTATAAACTTCTTTAAGGTTGTGTACAACGGATGTTTTTAAAATATCACTATCTATATCACCTATTATTATTTTTAACGCTTCTAATGTTGGACTCTTTTTAAATTCTAAAAAATATTGTTTAATGTTACTAACTAACCATCTATCAGCCTCACTATCAAATATCTTTGAATCTAATATATCAAATATTGATTGTAAAAATGTTTTTCTAAATAAAAGTGAAGTAACTATTTTTTTCTGAAATGATGTTCCGAATTTACTTAATGTATCTATATTGTTATCCACTATTTTGATCTTCCCCGTACAAATCTCTGCGTACTAATTCTATTTTTTTCTTTCTATAACGGGCTACAGCCTTCTTTTTAATCAAATCTCTATTCCGTTCATAATATTCCATATTCCAACGGCGTTGAGCTTCAAGCTTTTCATCCTCAGTCTTATATATTCTTTTTCTTCCCACAATAAACTTTTATTTTTTCATATATCCATCTAACCTTAAAAAATGTTGATTAAGCCAACTATCAATATTAGGTAAATTAGTAAATAGCCTATCTTCCATAAACAACTTTTCAAAATTATACTTTTGTAACTGAGGTTTATTATTATCCAAATGATCTAATAATTTCACCTTTGTTGTTCCACTAATATCTACATCTTCAAGTTGCATTAACTTATAATTTCTATCAATCAATTCTGTATGCTCTGTTAGCTGTACTTTTAATTTATCTAAAGTATAATCTTCTTTATCTATTAGTTCAGGAAACTTCTTTATAATAGTTTTTAATCCAAATCTCGGTACACCAGTTACATTATCAGATTTATCTCCATCTAATATTTTATAATATATAAAGTTTTTAGGATGGATTTTATATTCCTCTACAACTGCATCCACATCATATAATTTTTTTCTAACTGGACTCCAAATTTTTATAGTATCTGAAACTAATTGTAAAAAATCTTTATCAGTTGACATTATTATAGATTTTTTAAATTTGTTCTTTACATAATATGCTATAACATCATCTGCTTCTATATTATCTACTGATACAACACTAATAGGTAACAACTCAAGATAATTTAATAAACGCTTTAATTGCGTTATCATATTTATTTTTTCATCATCAGAATCTAATCCTTCAGCTCTATTTACACGTATACTTCCTCTTCTACGTTCTTTATATTCTGGATAAAATTTACGGCGGCGTGTAGATCCTCCCTTACCATCAAATACTATTACAACTCGCGTTGGTGCTAACATTCGAATTGCATAACCTATACTTCTTAAAAATCCAACAATTCCTCCGACGTGAATTCCATTTTCATTAGTACTTGGGAATACACTAAAGACTCGGATAAATGTGTTTAATCCATCTATGAGAAGTACTTTATCGTCTACATCACCACCATAAATATCTACGTTTGATTTATCTTTAATCTGATTTAAAATTGATACATAATCATTAGAGTTCATCCATTCCATCCTCAGTCATCACAACATCATCAATCCCTATTTCATCCATATCATATTTTAAAATTAATTTTTCACATATCAAGTCATATAAATGTTCTTTTAAACCATCAACATCAGCAAGTAATTGCTTAAAATCTTTAGATTGAAATTTGTGTTCGTTTCCTAAATTATCAGTAAGGTTGTACCAAGCTCCAGCTTGCTTTACAAGTTTGTAATCTTTCATTACAGTTAACCAACTACCTACATCATCAATTCCACTTTCAAAATAAAGAGGGAATTCCGCTTTTCTTAACGGAGGTCCCAATCTATTTTTTATAACTTGTGAAAGAATTGTCATTCCAATAACATTCTTTTTAGCATCTTTTATTTGGCCTTTATTCTTTAACCTAACTCTTGTAGATGCATGGAATGGTAATGCCTTACCACCACTTGTAGTCCAAGGGTCACCAAACATAACACCTAATTTTTGTCTTAACTGGTTTGTAAATACTAAAGCTACTTTTTGTCTACCAATCATTTGAGTAATTTTTCTCATAGCCTTTGAAATAATAATAGCCTTAGCAGTAGCCCAACCATCTTTATCAAAGTCTGCTTGCATTTCTACTTTAGTAGATGCGGCTGCTACTGAATCAACCAGAATAGTTACTAACCTATCTTTATCTGATTCTCTTACTTTAGCTACTATATGTTCTATAGCCTGAAATATATCTTCTACAGTTTCTAAATGTAAATACAACATACTACTTACATCTATTCCTATAACCTTTAAAAAATCTTGACTAACTGATGTTTCAGTATCAATATAAACTGCCACTCCACCTTTTTTCTGAGTTTCAGCTAAAATGTGTGCGCCAATTAATGATTTTCCACTTGATTCCAATCCATTGATTTCTGTAATTCTACCTACAGCAATTCCACCATTTGGCTTATTTGATATTGCTAAATCTAATAGTGTAGAACCTGTAGAAATAAATTCCTTTATATCTGTTGGTGTTCCTGCTCCACTATCTAAGAAATAAGCAACTTGATCAGTATCTTTAAATTGTTTGTTTAAATTTTCTGCTAATACAGCAGCAAGATCGTCTCTTGTACTCATATAAAACTCCTAAAATTAAAATTGGGGGATGTTTCCATCCCCCGAATTTATGTTATTAACTATTAAATAGATCGTCAAATGCATCTGCTGCGGATGAAACATTTGTAGTTTCGGCAACTGGTGCAGTAGCAGGAGCAGGTTTAGAAGTTTCTTTCGATTCTTCACCGTCATCCTCTGATTTTCCTGAGATCCAAGATTCAAGAACTGAAGTTAATTCTTCATATGATTGTTCTTTATAGATTTCATTCAAATTCTTCTGATTATTCAAAAGTTTTTCCATAAGACTTGCATCTTCTGTAATTGGAGTTTGGTTTGGTTTAACCCTAATATTTGTTTTAGGGAAAGCCGTACCGAGTTCTTCAGCAGTTTTAAACTCAACTACAATATCACGACCATTCATAGAATCTGTAATGTCAAAGTAGTCAGGATCTGTATTAATAGAAAGTAGTTCTTGATAAACTGTCTTTCCAAAACCCCAAAACTTTACACCTTCAGATTCTTGACCACGAACTACAACTGGTGCAAAAGTTCTCATTTTTGCTTCCAATTTTTTACCAATTTGATAATCATCTCTACTACCACCTTCTTTGAGTTTTTGAGAAAACTCTTCGATTGGGTCTGGACGACCGTTTGAAATTGGTGAAAGATAGTTCTTCGATCCAATTTGATAATGAAAAAACAACTCAATAAATGGGTTGTCTTTATTATGCAAATATGGTACAATCCTAATTTGGGTTTGCCCAGCGGGCGGTTTCCATAGATTGCTTACACGAGTATTTGAGTCTTGAAGTTGCGATAACCTTGCTTTGATTGCATTAATATCCATTGTTTAATCTCCTATATTATGCTTTATTTTTTATTATTCAATATGTAGTTATTTCATTATAACCTACACTAATATATATAACCTAATTCTTGAAAAATGTATTTTTTTTATTTAGCTAAAAACTTTTTATTCATTGTTTTAGCCACAGCCCCAACAGAAGTTACATCAATGAATTTTGCATCAGAACCATACATAGATATAAAATCTTCTGAATTTGAACTTCTTTCATAATCTCCACCAATGTAATAACTAAGAACACTAACACCTTTATTACGAATTTCTTTCATCATTTTTTTAGTGTGTTTAACTGCTTGTGTACTATAATACCTAATTGTAGCATTACTAAACATAGGCATTCCATCACTAAAGTTTAAAAAGTAACTCTCTTTATCATTAGAGCCTGAACTAATCTTATCCATAATAGCTTGGTAACATAATCCTTCAGGAGTAGTTCCACAAACTCTCATATATTTAAAATACTTTTTGATGTGAGCCATCTTATTTTTTCTACTGTCATAAGCCATCAAAATAGCTGGCATTTCATCATTTCTTCTACTTCCACGATTGTAAGTAGTATATCTAACTGAAACTTCAACTGACAAACCTTGAATCATTGAAGCTGCTTTACAAATAGCGACAGTAGCTTTAATAGTGTTATCCCATTTATCTCCACCCATACTACCACTAGCATCAATAGAAATATGTAAGTGAGCGTCAGCGTAACTATCAGTAAAAGTAGTAGAAAAAACTCTTTCATTACCAAACCCTAATTCAGCAATTAATCTTTTATCAATTCTACCACTATCTTTACGAGTCCATTTAGTATCTCTACTCTCATTACGAACTTTAAGTTTCTTACCTAACATAGTTCCAAGTCTCAAACCTTCAACAACTACTTTTTCTCTATCCTCAGAAGAGTAATAATTCTTCCTAAGAACTTCACATAAATCATTTTCTAATAATCCATCAGTAATTTTATCAATAACAACACATTTAGACATTCCATTACCTTGAGAATCAGTTCTCCAATCATATTCTCCAAGTTCTTTACCACCAACATCAGTTAATCTCATACCTGATTCTTCTACTGCATTTATTTCACTAGCCCATTTTTTAGCTAATTTAGATTTTTTAGTTTTTCCATTAACAAAATCTTTTTGTTTATCAAATGCTTTTTCAAGTGATTTTTTCTGAGCTTCTGATAGAACTATTTCACTACCCTCTGAACTACCACCACTTCCAATATCTCCATCTTCAACAGCTTTTTTCAATCCTTCAAACTCTTCATCAGAAAGTTCTTTTGATTCACTCTTACCACCACCACTTTCACTTTCACTATTTTCTTCACTATTACTTTCAGAAGCAGGTTTTGTAGTTACTTCACCAGTATCTTCATTAGTTTCTTCAATACCATCTTTTAAGTTATCAAGTATAATGTGATAAATACCAACTGCTATTTTAAAAGCAGATTTAGTATCTTTAATTGTTGATGGGTGATTATCTACGAAAAGTAATTTATAAATCTTATCTAAATCATTAATAGCTTTTAAATTTCTATTCTCATTAGTTAAGTTAATTATTCTGAATAAATATGAATTCCAATCATTAGAAGTATATTCATCAGATTTTAATGCTTTATCAATAATATTAGAATGGAAATAAGTTTTATACATCGAATGGTAGTAACCCTTATAACCAGGAGAGTTCTTAAAGATATGATAATCAATTCGTCTATCTTCTACATAATTAAGAAGATTCTTTAAATGAACTAAAACTTCTCTTTTCGAATAACCTTTTTTCTCTCCTTTAAGTATTGTTTCATTATCAGTAACAAAACCACCTGCAAGATTTCTTAGAAATTCGAAATCTGAAAGAAGTATATGTGAACCTTCGTGAAGAGCCAAACCAACAGTACTATCAAAATTTCTTTCCTTAATATTAGAAGAAATAACAACCTTTTTACCATCAGTATAAGAATCATCCCCACTTTTAAAATTAACTTTAATATCATTTCTACCAGTAACAATATTAACGAAGTTAGCAATAGAACGTCTATAAGATGCAAGTGCTATAGTATCTACAGATGGTTTTTTTACTTCTTCTTCTACACCCCAACTATCAAATATAGAAGTTCTCCTACCAAAATTATCACCCATCCAAAAGGATGAATTAGAAGTTTTAGGTGAATTAGCACTATATTTTTCACGAAGTTTCATCGGATTAAAATGTTTTAAAACTGTCATATTTTCCTTATTTTCCATAGTTGATCTTACTCATAAATACGTTAAAAGTCAAGGTTTTTTTTAAATTATTTGGGTAAGGGGGCTTAATAGTAATGCTCTGTTTCAGTCCTAATGACTCTCGGCTTCGTTTCCTACTAACCCCGATAGACACCATCTTCAGCCCCACCATTCCAATGTTAAATACCTAATTCGCATATAAGATCATACGCATAAAACCAGGTACAAGTCAAGGTTTTTTTTAATTATTTTCGATATTATCTATATCTATTATTTTATATAACTTGGTGTTTATTCTCTGTATACTGTTCTCTGAATCGAACAATAGGATACAATTCTTATAATCATCCCATTCAATACTGAATGTTTTGTCTAAAACTCCATTATTTAACTTGCGAATCAAGGTATTTAATGCATTTATAGTATAAAGTGTATTTGAGTGCTTTTTCCTATGTAATGATATTGTATTTTTAACTCCATCAAGAAAATCATCTGATTTAGGTATATTATATGTACACATTAATTGCTTTGGATCATCTATATTTGATAAAACATATACTTTATTGTAAAAAATATCATTACACTCTATAATAAGATCAATTGTAATATTCAAATTATGAATATCAGTAAAAGTACATAATAATTGAGTATTCATCAACCTAACTCGCCACTTAATAGTTTAAATAGAACAGATCTAGTACCACCTTTTTCTATATATGTTCTCTCAATATCTCCATCCTTAGTTTTTTTAGTTCTGGTTTTCATTAGTGGGCGCTCTTTTCCATCTTCATCTACATACATCAAAAATGGCCCCTTCTTAGGATCTTCTGATTTTCTAATTCTACCTGATTTATATAATTCTGTAATTCGGGAAACTAACTTCTCTCCCGCTTCACTACCTGGCATAGGGATATTGGTAACATTTCCAGCATTTTGATACAAAAAAGAACCCAATCCTTCAGGTGGATTAGTTCCTATGATTGACCACGCCATAAAATCAACTATTGCACGTGGATCTTCATCAGCCGCATCTAAAACACCATCCAACATAGCTTGATGAATTTGCTCTGGATCATCTAACTGTACTATTCGTTCTCTATAAGCACTTCTCATACTCTCTGGTAACTTTTGAATCTGTTTTTCATATCCATTATCAATTAAAGCCTGCCTTCTTTCATCACTACCTGGTTCAGTTGCTTCTATAGATTTAACTGCCATTTTTGGTCCTAATTGTGCTAATTGTACACTACCCCCATCTTTGACTGATGAAGCAATTAATGCTACTTTTTCACCATCAGGAGTTTCCGCATAAATAACAACATCTGCTCTAAATTCATCCGTATCAGCTCCACCCTCACAAATTACTTTAATTTTTGTATTCTCTGGAAAATTACCTTTTTCTAATAAATCTTTTGCAACAGCTATTTCAACTGCTATTTTATCGTTACTCAAAATATTCGTAAGTTTACCTGTCATACTTTCAAGATTCTCAGGATCGGTGAAATATTTCAACGCATCAGCACGTAGTTCTGAAACATTTACTACCATACCATTTTTTGTTGTAACCGTCCCTTCTTTCATAAGGGATTCTAAAATTTCAGGTATTTCTTCTGGAGAATATCCTGATTCAGCCAAAGCGTATCCTAAAGCAACTATTCCCTCATATGCAGTTGCTTCTCCCTTTTTCTTTTTACCTACTGTAGTTGGTTTTGAATCAACTCTTATTTTTCTACCATCTGGCGAAACAGCGGTTAAACCTTTAGAACTATATTTTATGTTAGTATATCCTTTTGCTTTTAAATCTTCTGCTAACTTTTTTACACTCCCTATTCTATCGTTTTGTGGCACATTATAGTGAAATTTAAGTTGTCTTTGTGGTTTAAAAATTAGATCAGCTAAATTAGTTTTCTCTTCTTCACTCGCTCTACCACCTAAATGTAAAGTCATTCCTGTTGATTGTGTAACATCATCTACAATATCTGTAGCACTCTTAATTCTTTTCTGTGCTTCTTCTGATTCTGCAGCATCTTTTATTCTTTTTTGGTTTTCTTCAGCTTCTTTTATATCTTTTTTGAGTTTAGGACTTTCATGTTCTCTTTTCAAATCATCATGTTTATCTACAGATAATTCTTCCTCTTCTTTATCTACAGGTTCTTTATCTCCAGTTTCTTCACCCTCTTCATCTTCTTTACCTCGAGTATAAACCTGTTTTGATCTTGGTGAACTGTATGTTTGACCTTTTTTAGCTTTCTTTTTTGCAAGTGCTAATGTTTTAGCAATTACATCAGCTTTTTCTTCTTCAGTAAGATTAAGATTATCTAATAGAGTATATATAGCCTCAGAACTCCAACCTTCTTTTACAAGTTGATTCTTTAATAACATTACATCATCAGCTCTTTTAAAGTTGGGCATACCATCCTTGCATCTCCAAGCTATTTCATTTATTATATCATCAAATTTCATAACGTTCCATTGTGTGATAATTTTTTCCTGCTGTAATTTTGGTTGGATAACCATCTACTTCAAGTGTTGTTTTAATATCATTCAATATACTTTCACCATCTTTTTTACAATAATCAAAAAGAAAAGCATCATAATTATATAATATCAATTTACTCTTCTTATTGTGTAAACATTTCTTTAAGGCTGTTATCAAACTCATATTTCTTTCAGTTTCCATTAATTGTATCATATAATTAAACAATTTATTTGGATTCATATCAAATAAGTTACTTTTAACAAACCTTCTGTTATAAATATCGGAAACTACTTGTTTCTCCTTATTATAAGTATTCCATAATGTATTAACATATTGATTAACACCTTCAAAATAAGGTATTTGTTTTGCTATTTCATCTGTAATACCGCCATATAAATATTTAAAACTTAACTTCTTAGAATCTTCATAATTTGTATTATACTGTTTCGCAAAATATTCATGAACAGATTCTTTAGGTAATTCATATTCTATTTTATTTCCAACTAATCTTAAATGATATGAATCAAAATCATATTCTATTAACATACCCTCATTTTTAAATCTACTAACAAACCGTTTCCTACTTCCATCTTTTTTATTTAATGCCGCATAATTGATTCCCCCAAAACTATTTGAAGGACGTCCTGTAGAAGTTAATAAATTATATTGAGTATATTCATATCCATCTTCTGTATATAACCCACCTGTTTCAATAAAATTTAAATTATTAATCATTTCATTATTATATTCATCAAATGTAAAATTATCTAAAATATACTTTGCATATTGAAATGCAAATCTACAATATTCAAGATGTTTCAATATTGGTATGTATTTATTTAAATCTTCAATATTAAAGTAGTTCATTTGATACCACTTATGAGTTTCAAAATCAAACAATTCATCTACTATATAATGTTTACTACTTACTGAATGTAAATAATAATGTAGATCGATATAATTTTGTAATTTAATTTGATGTAGAGCTTCTTTTGCTCCAAATATATATGTTTTTTTAAAATTTAAATTTATATCTGTAATATTTACTTTTTTAGCATCACTATTTGAAATATTAATCAAATATTCATTTTCAAAATCATTTAAATATACTGAAGAAATTGGATTGAATATACTATGCCTATTAACATCATCATATATAAACTGTACAAAAACTTCTTTGTTTTCTAATTTAGAATATAACTCATTTGCTATATTATTAGTTTCTATTATTTGTATTTTATTCAAAATATAACCTTATTTTCTTCTTTAGACCATTCACTATGATCGGCAAAGAAAAATACTATTAAAGACCATCTATTACCTGTAGTAGTGGATTCTACTTTATGTATAACATTTCCATTATGAAAAAACCCACATCCTTTTTTTAATTCACTACTTCTTTTTATCTCTGCATCTTCTATAAATACAAAGTCGCCACCATCATATTCAAAATAATTTGACAAGTGTATTGTAGAAGATACAACTGTCATATCAGAATGCCAAGGTAATTTTTCTCTCGCACCTACTCCATACTTCCTAACAAAAAACTCTACATTACTAATATTTGGATACTTATCATACGCAATTTTTATTATATTTCTAATCTCAGAAATAGTACATAACTTTTCTATATCTTTTTGTAAATAGGTTATCTGCCATTCAGGTAAACCATCTACAGTATCAAGTCTCTTATCATTTATATATCTATTTGTATAATCTATTAATGATTTACAAGATTCGTCTGATAATAAAACTTCTGTTTCAAACGTTGTATTATTTGAATAATAACACTCTTCTATAGCTAACATACGATGCTTCATTATGCTATCATAAGAATAGTCATCCATAATTTTAGAAAATATGTTCCAAGCTTCTTGCATTAAATGAATATAACCTTTATTTTTAACTATATATATTATTTATAGTATTTAATATAATTATCTATCAACACTTTTAAACCTTTAAATTTTTTATCAGCTAAAAAAACTGTTTCTCTATTAGCTCTCATTACTCCAATCCTATTTCCTCTTATTTTCCAAGTAATAGCATAATATGTATATAAAGAATCTAAATTCATAAAATTCTTTTTAATTTCAAACGGAACTTTTTGATCTTTTTTAGCAAAATATCTTGTAAAAAATCCATTATCATAATCTACTGGTAATGGTGTTTGTTTACTTGATTTTATTGGATTAACGAAGCTAGTATCTTGTGATAAAATTTGATATTGTTGTGTATCATCTTCTATAGATAATTTATCATATGGAACTATAACTTTACTAGCTTTATTATGCTCTTCTCCAGTCATATAAACTATTAAACCATTATTTAAATAATGAGAATGATATTCTAATCCAGTTGGTACATCTCCACCAATAGAATATCTAAACTGTTTAGATTTAGTTTTACCTAAAAATTTAGTAGATAAAGTTCTTTCATTAATAATTTTTATTTGTTGTACATTCATGATTTAGCAACCCTTGTAAACCTACCATTATTAATTAATATCTGTGCGCGTTCTTTTGACATTTTATTTACTAATCTTTCATCTGCATCCGTAAGTTGTATAGATATATATCTATCTTCTTCTTTAGTTAAAGAAACTTTTTCTTTTACATACTCATCGTTAAAAACACCCCGCATCTTACCAACAATTTCTGTTGTCCAATTACCTTCATTAATTTCATGGTTTACTTTTGAAATAAAAAATATTACTTCCTTTTTAAATCTTTCTTCTATATAATCTGTATGAAATTGATTTCCCCAATTTAATCCTGATATTCCTGAAATTTTTAAACTTAATTCAGCCATATCTAATACTCTTGTATCTCTACCTGATATTTTTATCCACTCCGATCCTTTTTTCATCCAAGTTTTTGATAATCTATGATTCATAACTTGTTTAACATTTTCATACATCATACCATGTGCATCTAATGATGCACCTTTTTCAAATATACTATTGTTAGCTTGCTTACCCTCATAAGAATCATCTATTTTTATTCTTTCCGTTCCTGTAAACATAAATTCAACTGCTTCATCTTTTTCTCTCAATCTTGTGGCTTCTGTAGATAAGGTTATAAATTTTTGAGCTATTCGTGTTGTAACTTGGTTTCCTTCAATATCAGTAGATTTTACTACATCTATCATACTTCCTTGAAATCCAGGATCAGCAGAAACTTTTTGTGGCTTCTGTTTGCCCCCACTAATAGCAGAAAATAATTGAGCTTGATCACTATCTCCAAAACTTTTATTTTGAAGCGCTCTTACCCCGTCTAAAGAGTTACCATATACCATAGCTAACATAGTAGTAGAAGGCATTTTTACTGTTAAATTTTGATTAAGTACAAATCCACCGTCTTTATTCCAAGTTGGAAATACAAATGCTTCTCCTGCTGGTGGCGTATCATTTTGTTTCTTTGAATCTATTTTATTTTGCTTCATCTGTGCTCTTACTTTACTTAGCACTTGCTCAGAAAGCCCTGTTAATGAATTTTTTTCATATACACCCATTTTATTATCTACTTCAAAAATATCAAACTCCCAAAATCCTTTATATCCCATACCTTCAATTTTATGTAAAAGAGTTTTTAATCCTTCTATTGGTGTTGCTGCATTTATAAATGAATCCTGAATTAATCTATAATGTAAAAGTAATCTACGAACTGAACCTCTTTCATCAGGTTTTGTTTCAATAAGTGCTTCCCTCTGATCATATAAATCTGTCATCATCTTTTTATGTAACATTGCCTCAAAAGCGGGATTATTTGAGTAATTTGTTTGTTGTAGAATTTGTTCATCAAATCCCAATGCTGATTGAGATATAGAAATATAATCATAAACTATTGGATGATATGCTCCATAAATCTTATTTATCATCATATTTGAAGATAATCCAGGATTATCTTTAGTAAATTCAGAATAATCTCCTGTTCCTCTTACCATTTGTGTATTCGTAACTGATACAGCACCCAAACTCCTTGCCATATGGGTTCTGTCCTTCCATGGTTTTTCTAACATTTCTGGCATTCTGCCAGGAATAATTAATCTATTAGGAGTAGTTGTATATAAATATTTATGAGAATTTAGAGGAAGAGGTACTCCATCTTGATCAATAGATTCCCATTTTATTGGTTTAGAAGTATCTTTATTTTTACTATAAACTACATTTAAAATATTATCTTCAAACCATCCCCAAGTAACATATGGACCTAATTCATTATTAAACGAATTATAATCAAATTTTTGTCCTGCCTGGATCATTGGTACTTTTTCTGCCTCATAATAAATACCATGTTTTTTTACATTTAATTCAGATTTACCTTGAGCTTCTTCTTCAGGAAGAAAACTCGGATTCAATCTGTCTATATTAAATGCATCAAAAGCATTTGGGTTAATTTCCTTTCCTGAACTTTTATAACATTCAATAATATAACTTTTTAGATTTTTAAAAAAATCGGCTGGTGTAGAAGCCTTAAACTTTTCTACTATATCTAAATTCATCGTTTCTACACCTAATGCTACATTTAAATTATCAGTTGCAACTGTTTGTAAGTCGCTAAATTTTGTAATATCAAGCTCATCGGCTTCGGGTTTGGTTGCCAAATTTGCTAACTCATCAAACTCTTTCTTTGTTAATGCATTACCCGCAGCATCTGTGAATGTTGCAGCTTCTGCTCGAAATCCTGATCCTGCGGCACCTGAAGAATTATTTCTAAATAAAGTTGAATTACCAGTAAACTCTACTGTAAATTCAAAACTACCTGCAGCATTTAATGTATATTCATAATTGTTAACAACTGCAACTTGTATTTCAGCAGTACCTTTTGTAGTTATTCTATGTTTTTCAACTTCAGCAAATATAGCTGCCATATCCTTTGCTGAATACAAATCAGTAATAGTTTTAGGAGTTATTAAATTATTATGTATTCCATCTCCCAATTTTTTATCTGGATCAGGTAAATACCCCCACTCAAGCATCCAATATTTTCCTGGTGTAAAAAGAATTGGTTTATATATATCAAGATCTTCTAATGTATTTATAACACCTTTTAATTGCATCTTAACTAAACCTTTACCACTAAATCCTTCATATTGTACACTTAACCCAGTTATTCCTGCTGCAGGACGGTTGTACTTATTTTTATATGAACTTAGTGGATCTTTAACTCCAGCAGCTTGCATTCCTAAAACATATCTATCTACTGCTGCATCAGTTTGAGTAGGTTTGGAATCTGTAGTAAGTTTTGGAAAATCTTGTTTAGATAACTCTACAATAGAAACTGGCCAAACCTTAATAAACGAAGTTTTACTATATTCTTTTAAATTTCTATTACTTATACGAAGTTTTCGTCTTTGTAATGCTAATTTTATGTCCGCATCTATATCAGCAAATGGTGTCCATTTCATTTTTAATACAAAGCCCCCGCGTCAGATACTATTTCGGGTAATCTATCTTTATGCGGTATCCGTATTACATCTAATTTTTTATCTATACCCATTCCCCTTTTACCAGTACCATTTGCTTTAGCTATAACCCACCACAAAGTTTCATCTCCATAATGTTGTTTAGCAAGTGCACTTAATCCAACACCATCAACACGATATACAAAAATATCTCTATCATCAACCTCTATAGTTGGTAATAGTTTAGATATAAAAGATTTTCTACCTTGCTTATCTACTTTTATTATATTTTTTGCACTATATCTAGACATTATACCATCCCCATTAATCCTTTTGTAATAGAATTAATTATATCATCTGTTTTTGGTGGTGTAAAACGTTCTGCCGCTCTATCCCATACAGCTGGCATAGGTCTTCCAGCTGGCCAAGTAGCCGTTTCTGCATCTTTAAGTGTGTCGCGTAATTCTTTCGCCAATTTATCTCCTTCATCTTCCATATACTGTAACCCATAATGCTTACCTATTGCCTGTAATTTGTAATCTCCGATATACTGATAATCTACAGATGCCTCAACATATTTAGGTAATTCTAAATTAGGGTTAATATCCCAAGTTGATTGATCAGGTATAGTTAATGAAACATTATTTACTAATCCAGGTGCATTATTAAACATTTTACCAATTGTTAATTTAACTAATGGAGCTATCATTCTACCTTGATCATATCCTGCAGGATAACAAAGTCCAACAAGATAATTTAATTTTTCCCAACCTATTACTAACTCTTGTTTTGTAAATGCCGCAACTTTAAATGTAAAGTTAATATTTCGTACAGCTCCTTTATAAATATAAACTTGATCAGGCCTGCCAAGATATCTAAGTGGTTCATATTCAGGACGAATTGTATCAGTAACAGCACCTAATATAGCTCTAAATTGTATTTTTCGTTTATTATGTACATCTTCAAAAGCAAATGGTACAAAATCTGGTTTTAAATCTTGTCCTGGTCTATTTATAGTAACTTTATCAGATCTTTCAGATGGTCTTATCAACCCTAAATGTTCATCTACTCTCTGTCGTCCTCTATATCCATCTTGTCCTGAACCTTGAGAATATCTTCCCATAGTTTCTGCTTTTTCTTTATGTGTATAATCTTTATCCCTATAAAGTGATGGATTAACATCTTGTGCTATCTTAACTGGATGAAAAGATCCTATTCCTTTATTATCAGATACTAATTCATTATATGGTATGGTTTTCCATCCTACTTGTCTATGTTTTGTACCACCAATACCTATATCAAGATTTACAAAAGGATCTATTATCGTTGGAGCATGTTTAAGCCCTGCATCCATATACATACGACTTATATGAGTAAATGCTGATGTTCCATAACTGTCCATCGCAGCACTTCTTGCAAACCCAGCTCTTGTATTAATATCTGTTCCATGAGGTGCTGTAATATCTTTAGGATTTCTCACAAATATATTTATATCCTTACCATCTACGTGTCTAGAAGCTTCATAGTACGGCGCCATTATATTAAATCTATTTAAGTTAACTGAAGGGCTTACTTGTGATAAAACGAGAGCATCTTTAGCAAATGCTGCTTGTATTGAATTAGTTACAAATTTAGGATCTATACCAAGTCTCTTACCTACCCATACTCCTGCTTTATTTGCCTGAATAGATACTTGTTCTGCAAATGTTCTTTGTGCTACCGTACTTATGGTATTCACAATCATCTCTGCTCCTGTATTAACTGCGGCACTTAAAAATTTTGCGGGTGTTGATGTACCGAATTTTATATTGGAACTAAAT
>VTLG01003974.1_pt1 | contig 60612 bp, 77 predicted proteins | sample 4694571 | NCBI WGS metagenome assembly VTLG01 (sample SAMN12604809, study PRJNA352737) | marine metagenome | biome: ENVO:00000447; feature: ENVO:00000209|ENVO:00000569|ENVO:01000036; material: ENVO:00002151; isolation source: viral sequences binned using virsorter ...
ACTCGATACCTTATTGCCTTTCCATTTCCCGCTCTTTAATTCTAGCAAGGCTAAACCTCCGTCTTCGTCTTTGAATATACGGTCAACAATACCACATAGATGCACGGGCACTATCACGCCGTCTACTTCTATGTCAGTCACTACTTCTATCCACAACTCATTGCCTACAGGTAAGAAGTCCTCTCCTCCAGTCGCTATTAGTCGTTCTAATTCCCATTCGGCTAACTGACGTATACCATCTAATTCCCCATGCTTATACACAGATGTGCCTGCTGCATCATCCTCTGGGTGTCTATCTAATTCTTCTGGGGGAGGGAATGCTTTCAAAGTAAGACTCAATGCCTTTTGCATTAAGTCCTCATCTGCGGCTTTTAAGATACTATCTATATGCTTAGGCACACGCTCATAAAATTCTTCTAAAGAGTTGTGTAAATTCACCCCACGAATATGATAATCTTGTGTAAACGTAGGGAGTCTTTGCATTTTTTCAAATTGATATTGTTTAGGACACCAATCAAAAGTACCTAAAGCGGACTTGGTAACCCTTAGTACTTTACCATCTGTTTGGTTGGGTGACCAATTGTAAGTAGATATGTCAGTTGGTTTGCTCAAGTTTCATCTCCTCCTTATATTCAGATTGACAATCGTCATGACAGAAACTCAATTCTTCTCCTTCTTCACGGGGGGTATCTTCACCACACCATGAACAAGGAGTGTAGCCTTCTTCATAACAACCTTGACAATAGCCTCCTTCCTCTGTATTAGTTAAATCATAAAAGTATTCCATACAACTATCGCATTGTGTACCATAGCAATCACAATCAAAAGCAAACATCCCGCACTTACGACATACGTCTTCTCCTTCATGACCCATCTGAATCACCTTCACCTAAGTGTACTAACACTAAAGCGCAGTAACCCATTAAGTCATACCAAATATCTTTATCACTTTCCATGCTATCATTGCCTCGTTTAAGGCGACTAAGTTTGTCATCGATTCTTACAAACAACTGTTCAATAGGACTAGCCTTACTAAATATTCTTAACGGGTCTACTACACTGTCTCCATATTGTTTATTTTTCTCTCGTACCATGTTGACACATTGACCAAATACTCTTACTATTCGTTCTTCTGTTGTTTGTTTTTTCTTCTTTTTAAATCCCATTTACTCACCATCCAATAGGGTTTGTAGTTTTCTTTTGATGGGTTCTATACCTACTATCAATTTACCATCTTCTAATTCTAAAGTAGGTACACTACTTACTGTCATAGGAGCACCTTCGTCTGTTAATTTAATTTCCACTGCGTCTTGTAAATTGTTATCTTGAATCCATTGTTTCAATGTTTTACACGACCCGCACCAATCTGTTGTCCAGACTATCATTATAATGACCCCCTGTACTTACGTGGCTCACTCTCTATACCTACACTTTCAGTCATACCCATGTCTAACCAATCTGTAATTTTCCTTTGTCCTCTGTGTAACAATAGGTCTGGGTAAAATTCTAACAATGTTGTTTGCCGTGTTATTTTACCTCCACATTGACACAAGTGGTGTTCACATTCTTGCTCTTTGCCTCTTAATTTTTTTAACCATTTCATTTTATCACCTCTATCTTGAAGTATATTTCGTCTGGAAAATTTTCAAAGTAAAAGAGTGTAGCACCACAAAGCCAACCTATATCTTCATCAGCATCACGATACCAACAACCACCCATTTCTTCTTTTATTTTCTCAACTTTAATTCCATCTGGAAATGGGGAATGAGAAAATAATACTCGTATGTTCTTCTCATATTCATCTCCTGTTTTACTAAGAGCCTTATCTATAATAGCAGGTACACCTGCTACAAAAGGTTCAGCCACTAAGTCATTCTTTTCATCATCAAACACCCACGTTCCTGCGTGTCTGTATAGTTCTAATATTTGTATTGCATTTTTATTCATCATATTCATCCATCTCCTCTGGTGGTTCAACTGGTATTTCAAATCCACATCTAGGACACCTCAATAACTTCGGGTCATCTGTGAGTAAAGATTCTGGTTCATTGTCAATCAGAATTTCTAAACACAAAGCACGTTCCCAAGGTTCACAAATAAATTTCTTTGTCTGTTGTATAGATGTATCTAATGACCCACCCCACGGAGTGGAGTCGCTTACTACATCTGGTTGTCCATCTGGATAATTCATATCATCACCAATTATTATATTGTTGTCGGTTCTTAAAGGATTAAAAATATCTCCTTGGAGAGGGTTTACCGACAGCCCTCTTGCTGTCCCATCCCATCGCTTCTTCTAACACAGTTATTTTTGATAGGATTAATTTGTTCACTATGGTGGGCCAATCAATAGTAAAACCTTTGAGGTCTTTTACTGTTTGAAATCCTACCACATTAGTATCGGGTAAATCATTAGGAGTACTAGACACAAACACCCAAGGTACACTATCTCCTTTAGTAAACTTATCACGGTCTGCTAAATGTTTGTTATAGAAGTGTGCTGCTTTAGCGCCGTTAGGCATATGTGATGGATTATATGCTTCGGGCTTTTTCCCTAAGCGAGTCCATGAACATACTTCGTCTATGTCTATTTCTCCTTTCAGTACCTTAGCCGCTATCGGTCTCACTGCACCAATTACATCACTCTCATCTTTACCTTCGCTGATTAAATTAAACACCACTCCTTGTATTTGTTTAGAAATAGGGGCAGCATGGCTCGCCTTGTATTCATAGCCTGCTACTTTCATTTGCCCTGCTTCTTCTGGTGGCCACGATTTGATACCGAAGTATCTATTCTTTTTAGCCACTGTCCAGTAAGGGAAGTAGCATTCTAATTCCACGAATAATTCTGGAGCATTTAATTCATTCTGTACTTTATCTGTCAAGTGTTTTGCAAGTGCTTCTGCTTTATCAAAAGGAACTTGTATCATACTAGAATCAGTGTGTCCATACAATGCTTTGAATCCTTGTTCTTCTGCTTCATTGAGGAGGAAGTGAATGCTCTCTCTGCCTACTGCTGTGATACTACTGGCTATTTCATACGAACTCCATCCGTAACCTGCGCTGGCGGTTGCCCCATATAGTGAGGCCATCACACGCTTGACTGCCTTTTGGAAAATATCCCACCCATCTCTTTCTTCATCTGTTTCTGCATTTCTCATATTAGATTTCAATTCATCACGTAGTTCAAATAATTCTTCTACAATTTGAGGAAGTAAACCTTTCTCTCTCTGGTTCCACACAGTACCATTAGGTAAAATATGTACAGCCCCAGATGCTATTTCTTCCTGTGTGGGTTTGTAATCTAATAGCAATGTCTCCCATGAGAGGTTATGTGATTTTACAATCGAAGGGTACAATCCTTTGTAATCAAATACTCCTACTCCATCGTATCTGCCCGGAGAAGGAGGTGGGATATACGCCCCTTTCAATGCAGGGTGTTCTTTCTTATCACGGGTAGGCGCTTTCCATTTCGTTCTTCTGCCTAGTAAACCTCTAAAGAATTTAGTAACTCTATGAGTTGAAGAGAAAGTTGTTCCGCAAAATTTCTGTAGGGCTAAAAAGAAATCTGTTGCATGTAAGCGCTTATCTATATCACGCAACAACAATACGTCTTGTACACAATAGTCTACATAGTCTTTGAACGAAACAGTTTCATGTGTGCCTTCCCATATAGTCCAGTCTGCTGCGTCTACATCATGCTTGCTCCCTAGACCCAGTTCGGTAGCGATGGTGTTTAACTTACGATTAGGTAACTGTCCTTTACCACTGTCCATCCATACACGCTCAAAGCCACCACCTAAACTACCACGAGTCGCACTATCAAATACAATTCTACCTAGTATTGGTTGGTCAGTGTCATCATAATACCCCTTACTTTTGGGGGGTCTCCGAACTTGACCTATAGGAGATAGCCTAGTGAAATCAGATTCTAACCTACGAACTAAATGAGGTACATCGAAAAAGTTAGCACCATGTGCTACTAATATATCTGGGTCACACTCTTCTAAAAATTGTAAGAAGGCTTCTAACAAAGCACCTTCACTTCCATACAATCTCATCTCATATCCACCAACATCTTCGCACCAGTAAGTATCTGTGCAAGGTTTGCCTTGTTCTTTGAGAGATTCTTGTTCTCTATTCCAAGCAAATGTCACAGGGTATTTTAAGATAGAATCATGTACGCAAATTACTGTAGTCATTTCCTGCTTCGTTCCTACATACACGGCTTCAATATCGAAATGCCAGACACGAGGTGTCCAATCTGGAATTTTATTATATGTATCTATAAGATAACGGTCTGCATGGTGTACGTCTGCTTCGTAAGTACGATAAAACTCATCACGCATTGACCCTATCTCTGATGGTTTATGTGCTATCACTTTGACTAAATCTATTGACCCTTCTTTAGGGTCTGGTAATGACTTAGCCTTACAGTCCCATTCCACTCTTGAACCCGGGTATCTATTCAATACATTCTGTATCAAAGGTTTAGATGTAGAAGCAGGAATCCAAAAGTAAGGTTCATATTCTCTAGGGGATATATTATTCTCAACCAGCCTACCATCTTTGTCACGATGTCTTGTATAGAGCCATGCTCTACCATCGTAGTCTGGATAGTATTGGTCGATTATCACTCCCATCCCTCCTCATAGTCACAGTCGAATACAATCAAGCACGCATCACTACCCTCATGGGTAATTATCATAGGTGCATCATCTCCCATATACACAGCGAGTTTACCACTAGGTAATGACTTCAAGTTAATAGGAAAGTTAGCCCCATATGTAGATGAGGTTTTCTTTTCTAAACCTTTGACATTTTCTAATGACACAACAGCAAACATTCTGCCTTTGCTTTTCTTACCTGCCTTAACAATCATTTCTGAATTACCTGTATAGAAGTCAGCAGTATACAAGGGGTTCTCTCCTAGCACTGTATGTATAGCGACCACTTCATCTAAAGACGACTTGTCTATTGTCGCCGAACAAGTCAAAGGTCTGTTGGCCCACTTAGTCCATAGATTATTCTTAGTCTCCTGTAATAGTTTCTCGATAGAACTTACTAATGAATTAGAACTTACGTTGCCTGCTCCGGGTAAATGTATCTTGGACTTACCGCAGGTCACATATAACATCTTAGACATACCATCTTGGAGAAGGATAACTGTATCTTCTTTACCCGTTCTCAAGAACGAAGTCATAGTATTGACATCACTGATAGAGAATGCTCCTTTACCATCTGCTGTACAAGGTGTTGTCAATCTAAGGTAGTGTGTGTAATATCCAATAGATGCTGATAGTGTAGGTGCTTCTTTATCGCCTGTAATCCTTAGACATAAATCACCTATGTTAGAGCCCATGGAGTTAATTAACTTCAATAGGTTCTTCCTATTCACTGTACACTTAACCATAGAATCACCTCCTCAAAGAAGGTTTTCCCTTAGTTCTGGTAGCCCATACCATATTGGTTCTTTGCCCTTAGTCGTACTAAATATTATACGTTCTTGTCCTTCTAGGGCGGCATTGGTTTTACACTTAAAGAACTCAACAACATACTGTGTCTCTCCTGTGAGTGAACCATCTCCGTCTCTAACCTTTCTTTTACGAAACCATAAAATTTGATGCAGGTAATTGCTCGCATGCTTTTCCCAATCTGGTTTCCATCCACCTGTCTCTTGGTCACGGAATACCTCTGGTTTGATATGAGTCTCCCAAAATACTGACACTCCATTGGCCACAAGTCTACGACACAGTGCAGTTAATTGATGGAAACGAGTAGTTCTAATACCCCAGTTCCATTGATTACCTACTGTCTTACTTGGGTCACTGGCTTCAATACCATCCTTGGCTATACCCATGTCTGTAATTTTCATGTTCACTTTACATACACTATCCCATGAATCAACACTAGTCACCATAAAATGGGTGAGCATTGGTCCTTCATAGTCTGGTTGCATTTGTTTCACACTTTGTTCCACAGCATACTGACCCCAATCCATTACACGTTGATGTGTAGCAGGGTAATCATACGCAGTCCTATCATCTGTCTGCATTACATATGGGTCAATACATCTGATGTTTGGGGTGTTTCCCCAGTGGGCACTACGGCAAGCCGCTGCTCCCCCATCAAAATCTAATACCCACAGCATACTCTTAGGGTTCTTATCCATATGATGCATGAAAGCATCCACTACTGTTCCTGTTTTTGTGGTGTTCTCATGTCCTACAACACCTGCAAACACAGGGCGTGATGGTTTGTATTCTGCTAACCTATTCATTTCTTCTTCTAAAGATGCGAACTTGCCTGTACTAACTACAGGGATAGCCTCTGCTACGACAGCCTTGTCTTCTGCTTCGGCCTTTTTCTCCGCTACCTTTACGTCTTCCTTTTCCTTTTTTACTTTTCCAAATCCGCTCATTTACATCTCCTCAATCAAATTGTCCTAGTCCTGTGTCTCCGCCGCTTTGTCTCCTACGTGCTCTGTTAGGGATAGCATGTATACCAAGTACATTCAGTTTAGGTACATACTTATCTCCTCTAACTTGTAGACCGATACGACCACACAATAATACGGTACTGCGCTCTGCATATTCTGCCCAACCAGAGCCATCATTGAACTCAAACGGATGGCCTAGTTCACCAAGAGCACCAGAAATCCAACATCTAACTTCTGCTCTTTCATCTCCAAAGGCTTGCTGTAGAGACATGCTAGATATGTCCATGCTGTAATTCTTACCTGTCTGGTCCCACTCTGCTGTTTGTGGTTCAGTACTCATGCGAGCCACGAAACCTTTTGTGATTACTATAGGACCAAAGTGTCCTTCACCATTCGATAGTGCTTGCTTGCCTGCTTCATAGGCTTCTGCTAATTCATCCAATCCTACATAGTGTTCATGGAAGTCTCCATTAGTCCAAAACTTATCTGCTCTTAAGTCACGTCTTAGGTCTGGGTCTACAAACTCATCTGTATATGATATGGCGCTTGACCAATCATCCCATACTTCGACTACATCATCCCAGCCTTCTTTAGCGTCTTCACGTATAGGTTTACCATTAAACTTACATGGTACACCTAATGTTACAACATCGTCTGGCTTGGCTGCTACACGTAGCATTCTAATTTCATCTTCAAAGTGTCCTTTCTGATTCCCAAGGAAATACAGATACCTTACTTCATCATATGCAGGATATGGTTTACCATAATTAGAGGACTCTGCACTTTGTACAAGCAATCCCAACACGCTATCTCCAAAACGGAATGCGTTTCGTGGGAGTGCTCCTTCTACTACAGCCTCTCCTGTTTCTACTACACCATTCTTACCTTCCATAACCCATTGTCCATCTTTAGCACGGAACACACCAACTGCACCATGTTCTAACACAGCGTCTGGGTTTTGTGTGTAAGCCTTAGCCAGTTTTGTTCTGTTGCTTTCTCTGCGGTCACTCCACTTGGCGCTGATGCCTATGAAATGTCCTACATATTCTACTGTGCTACTGCTACTTGCTCCTTTGCGTCTAGTTTCCATAAAGAAACCTTCGGACAGGTCAATCAGTCTATCATCTTCTTCTACAGTCCAGTCATCTATACCAAAATCATTCGCTAGATATGCGATAAATTCTTCTAACGCTTCATCTAAACTTATACCTACACGGTCTGCATAGGCTTGAAGTCTTTCAGTTACTTCGTCTGGCCATTCTCTATCTTCGTTTTCATACATTTTATTTTCACCTCAATTGGTTTTCCTCATTATTATTATTGTTATTGGTTCTTAAAGGAATTGGATTTTTGGGCTAATTTCGCCACAAAATATTCAAAGAAAGAACGGTCATCAGCAGGCCACTCATTGGCCATGCTCATGAACTCGCCCCATGTCAGCATGAAGTTGAAGTAATCTTCATCCTCAAGCAGGTCTCGGATGCGTCTACGGAGACCGTGTAAGATAGAAAATCTATCGTCACCTCTCTCCAACGCTCCATTTAATCTAACAGATACTAATGATAAGTCGCCCGCCATCAGCGCCATGCTTGCATCGCTTAACTCACTAGACTCACTACGCACTGCGTCCTTAAGGGTTTGATGGTCATGGTTGGGTAGACTCTCAAGTATAGAGATGGCTCTGCGTAGGTCTCCATTACATACGGCTACCAATTGATGGAGAATGTCTGCCGGAAGCAAACTCTCCCATCCTAACTCTTTCTCTATTATATTGAATAGGAAATGCCCTCCTTCTTCTGGAGTCACTGGCCCAAACTTATAATGCCTGCATCTTGATTTGATAGCAGGTTTTAATTTCTCTGGGTGATTTGCAGTGAGTATGAATAATGTGCTCTTGCTAGTGTTCTCAATGATTTGCCTCAAAGCATCTTGTGCGGCAGGGGTAAGTCCGTCTGCCTCATCTAATAGTATAACTTTACGACCACCTGTAATAGAGCGAGTGCGTGCTAGTTGTTTTAATTCATCACGAATGAAACCGATACCTCTGTCATCACTGGCGTTAGTGACAATAAGATTACCACTTAGGTGTTCACCATGCATCATCTTAGCGATGGCTATAGCGGCTGTTGTTTTACCTGTGCCCGGCCCGCCAGAAAATAATAATGCAGCGGGGTATTCTTTTTCTTCCCATCCCTTAGCGTCACGTTTCAAATCTGAAACTCCCGCCATGTCTGCTATGGTCTCTGGTCTATACTTCTCTGTCCAATTCATGTCGTCACCTCACCTTGTCGACCCTCTGGCATCTTTCCCATAGGTAATCCATAGCCCATTCAATATCTTCTACTGTGCAAATGAGAGGCGCACCGAATGTATCTGTGCCCCCATTGACTTCTTTAAAGTAGTCGTAACCGTTACCATTAAGTTGAGTGTATTGCATAATACAGATATTCAATGCCTGTATCTTTCCTTTCGATTTAGGGAATCGTTTCATGCTCTCACCTTTAAGGGGTTTTCACCAAGTAGGGGGGGAGGGGGGGTAGAAAAATTTCCCGTGCGAGGCTCATCCGTTGTTGTATTCAAATTGGTTTTCATCAATAGTAATATTTTTGTTGGTTCTTAAAGGATTGAATAACTTCTACGGCCATCTCTAGTTATAATACACTGATTCATTGTCCCCAGTACAGCATTGTTCGTAGGCACTTTCAAAACGCATCATTTTCATTTTTTGTGATTTCTTTACTTCTTCTTCTGTTATTATTAAACAGGCTGGTATATCATCACATAATATTGAAATAATGCATTTGTTATCTATACCCAAATAACCTTCACTTGTTTTAATAAAGTGAAAATCATCTAAACCAGTATCTACTATTACTAATTCTCCAGCAACCTCTATTATCTCTTTTCCTTCTTTGTATCTAATTTTCATATTCATCATATTTATCCTCTCGTTTCGCCTTCAAAGCGGCGTAATTTACCCGATGGAGATATGATATATAACTAAGACAGTGAGGCAAAATTTGTAATCGATATATGTGTGAGTCTTAAAGGATTGAATCAACATGAGCGACATACTCACGAAATGCGGGAATATCATCATGGGGGGGAGGGTGCATCAAAATATATTCAGCCGCTTTTATTGGTTGAGCAGATGGGAAATAATCAACCCAAGGTTTGAGCAGGTCAAGTAATTTGAGCAGGCTCTCTGTGTCAGTCACTTGGTTGCCCTCAGTTGTCTGTATGTCTCGCCTTAGCAGGAAATCTCGGAGGAGTTGCTTTGTGGCTGTAGATTTGCGTAAACCTATTTCTGCACTAGCAAATAATTTGTGCCCGCAAACGTTTCGTACACTATTTTTCATACTGACCTTCAAATTAAAACATTGAATAAGCATACCTAAAGCGACACGGTCAGATTTACTTAATTCATTCAAGAGCATGCCTCCACTATATCTGTGAATTGGCTAGTGTCTCCCCTACCCAGTTCTCCATTGATACCTGTAAATTCAAAGTTCAAAAACTTGTATGTTTCGGGCTCTATATTTGTGCAAGTACCTTCGACTACAATACCTAAATTTTCTATATCTTCCCAATCTTCTTCTGGACTAACTGCCCTACGATTTAGAATCAAAATCACATTAGCACTGGCTTCTGCATCAAGGGTAAGCGTATGAATAGGAAAAGAGTCAAACCCATCAAGCACAGCCAATCTTAGACAAATAAATCCATCTTCGTTTTTTCTCATTTGAGTAATTAACAAACGGAATTGGAATGCATGATGCACAAGAATCCACCCGTTGTTATCTCCGGGTTTATACGGCTCATTTTCGACAATACGTGCTATCTCATTATCATCTAACAAAGACATAATCTGCGTTGCTGATTCATTGCCTGTCAATTCCATGGGTTCTATGACTTTCATCCTTTTACCATTACTAGCCCAAAAACGTAATATGTGAATCCTTTCTTTGTATGGTAGGTGTATTTTAGATTCATTATAATATAAACAATCTGTCACACACCATAATTTGTTATTCATAGATTCTACTTCTACAATCCAATCTCCTCTAGGCTTATGTCCATCCCACATAGTTTTGAGTCCAATTACTTTAGACCCATCTCTATTTCTTAGGGTCGCTTTTCTATTATGGATATAGAGAAACCTGCGTGGCCCTCTTACTATATCCACAAATGAATTTTCGGGCATTGTTGTTTTTCCCCACTGTTGATAATGCCCTCCTTTCATAGCACAATCTGGTCTGGGTGTTAGCATAGGTAATGTCTCTGGTGATTTTAATAATCGAATCACTACCTCCAGAAATGGTATAGTGGAATAAGCCGCATGTATATCGTTTGGTTTGAATTTCATATGTGGGACATGTGCCCACGCTAAGGCATATAGAAATGAACCTTGGCTCATAGAAATAGGTCTGCTTGTTAAAACAGTGGACCAAAACAACAAGGCTTCTAACTCATCCATTTGATTGCAAAGTGTGAGAATATCATTGTTGTATAAATCTTTAGCGATGCCTAAACATTGAGTAATTGTTATGCCTGTGGATTGTGCCCCTTCTGATTCAGAGGCTAATATTTCTGGAAGCGTCTCATGTCCTAAAGATTGTGAAATAGTATGCGGATAAACATTGACTTCTTCTGATAGTTTTAATCGTAAATTTTTACTACTAATATAAGGCCCACAAAAAAGGAAGTCACATAGTTCTATAATTTCTTCATCGTTTTTTGCTTCCTCTATCACACCTCTGATGAAGGCTTTACGGTTTTCAAAGTGAGGTTCTTTTATCCATAATTCAGCCGCTAGTTCAGCCACTTTTCTTAACCGCATTTTAACCATCTCGGTTTAGGTTGTGTACTTACTCCGTAATTATCTTTTAATTTTTGAGCGAATTGTCTAATTGTAATCTTCGCACCATATTGATTTGCTGTTACATACAAACAATCAACCATAGTACCATGTAAAGTACGAGGTGCTTTTCCTTTATGTTGGTCATATAGAGACAAGGCTATCTGTATAATATCTGGAGACAAGCCTAATGCTTTTCCCATTTGTGTACCAATGTTGTGAGCGTTATCTTTGAAACCACGATAGGCGTTGGCTTTCACCACCATTCTTTCAGAATGTCCTTTTACTCTCATTCTTCTTCGCCACTTTGAATAGGTGCATGGAGACAATATGTACCTCGCATATGAGGAGGGACTGCCTCATCGTTTAACATAGAACCTAATGCTGTACAAACAGTGGTCGCTAAATCACTATCCACCATATCCACTACTTGTTCACGAGTTAAAACTGTATAAACACCATGGTCAGTGACCCAACGGAAAAATAAATCATCTCCTCCTAATAGGCCGTAATCTTTAGGGTCAATTCGGATTATATTATCACATTCATTGCATGGAAATTCAACAAACCATCTTTCCATTTCTATACCTTGTGCGTTCTCATCAAGGGCCGCCTGCATACCCCCGTTAATCCATTTAGCGTTCTCTAAAGGCATATCCACTAATTTACAAGAGCAGTCTTCTGTGAGACATTCCCATTGTGCGGCAATTGCTTGCTGTCTCAATAATTGTTGATATTGTTCTTCTTGTGGATTAAGAGAAGGTAAAACCATTTCTGCTTCTTCTTCTATAATATCCCAATCCGTACCATCTAAAGTGAGTAAAACTCTCCTATGCATTTCGCCAGAATCTGGGTGTTGTGTTATTTTACGCAGAGATAAAGTAGACTCTCCTGTACGTTCATATTCTAAACCAGAACCGCCCGGTGCCCAAACGCCACCTATAGTAATACTACTCAAATGTCCTATAGTCCATTCTATATCTTTTTCTGTCGGAGTCCATGTTTCTTCTTCGTTCATCTTTTCACCTCATATTCTTGGTTATCGTTTCCACCCCATCCTCGTTCATGTGATTTTACCCAGACTACTTTGCCTTGTTCTTTGTATCTATCGGCTTTTAGTACTCTGAAATGCCTTCTCACCCTGTGGAATCTTCTCCCGTTGCCCTCTCCCAAGGCAATGGAGTTTACATATCTTTTGACTTCCCCGCTCAATTGAATGACTTTTGTTTTAGCCCAAAGAGGTCTGCCTGCCTTCTTTCTTTTTTCTTCTCTTTTGCGGATATGTTTGGTGTCTTTTTTCTCTTGTTTGTCCACAAAAGTTACATCTGGTAATTGGATAAAATACAACAATCCTATGATAAAATCTAATATCTCTCTCATGTCTTTAGTCTTACCTGTTTTCTTTGGCCTAGTAGGAAATTCATTATCCCAAGTAGATACTCCTATGCGTTCTGTTGTAACGTATCTTTCTTTACCATTATTGATAATAGATGAAATAACCCAATGTCGTTTATTCGGATAAAGAGGAGTAGTAATCACTCCTGCATCCATTAGTACACTTAATGTAGGTATAGTAGGAGTATCATATGATATGTCTATGCCGTAATGTTCTGAACCAAAGAAATTAGTGTCAGCCACCAATCGCTTTATACCGTGGGCATGTATACTAGAATGCTGTCGCACAGTATCTATTTTCTTTATCCATTGTTCATTGATATATTCATCGAACTCTTGACCTATTGGTACTGTTACTAAAGAGTCGGATGCTTGTGCAACATCTGTGGTTTCTTCTCCTGTAATTAAATTACAAAACACATGGTCACCATGTCCTTTTTCTACATATTCTGCATATTGTTCATCGTTTAATTCGTGTATTAAAATACCTTCACACATATCTCCCGAAGGTAAAGGCAAATTTACATCTAAAAACATAGATTCATATGGTAAATATAAAAATTCAGACCTTATTTTAGTTGGTAAACCTGTGTTAATGATAAGTTGTTTAGTGTCTGGGTCTATTACAAAATTCATCGCATTTTTAGTACGTTCAAGATAGGGACAATTAACCCTGCCCTGTAATCTATTGATAAAAGGAGCAGGGGAGTGGATATATCTTTGCATGTTTTCTGTTGAAGTAGGTAAATGTATTTGTAAATGGTCGGTTCTATATGCAGATTTTGAGCCTGCTACATAATAATCATGAGCAGAGTATTGTTCAAACAGCCGTGTCACTAACACATCATGTAAAAAGTCTCTAGGTGTTGTCATTGTATCTGGATATAACATTTTCTTGCTATCTTCATCCCAACGCCAGAAGGGGCGCATAGTAATTGTCCGAAGTAAATCTTGTGATTCGGTCTTCTTTGTCTCTGCTTTCGTGTCCCATCTGCGGCTCATTTTTAATACATCTATGAGAAATGGTTGATATAATTGATAAGGTATAGCCCACAAATTAGATAATACCCAGAGCATCGGAGGTATAATTTCTTTATCTGGGAATATAGGTTGTTCATTTAATACTGCTTGTACTGCACTCAATATTTTATCTCTAACCCAACACATGAGCGCATGGCCCACATCTTCTTCTTCATATAGGCGTGCTTTTCCGAGAGCATCGAGCGCTTCCCACATCGACTCAAATTGTTTTTTAATCAACTTAGGGTTAAATACCCCAGTAGAATGAAATTTAATGTCTATAAATCTACCATCCACTATTAGTTCTTTAACAGCCACTTCGCTATATAGATGAGATAAATTGAGTGAGTATAGATATATTAACAACATGGTTTCATTTGTTATTATGTTTGATTCTATTAAACAATACAAAACGTCATTGTGTTGTTCTGCTTGGTGATAAGATAATGATATATTATCAATAAGAGGTCTGCCTTTTTTCTTGAATATAGGTATATCATAAAAGGCTTTATCCCAATGTAAGATTGCTTCATAGAAATTAGTCTTCATGGCCTTTTCTTCTTCATGTAAAGTTGTAACCATAGTATTGTATAATTTGTGATTAAAGGGTATATTTTTACGCCACCTTTTAAGAGAAGATAAGATATTATTCATGTCTTTCATGTCTGGGTTTCTTCCAAAAGCAGTAAGAAAACTGTTTAAAACATGTCTATATTCAGAGTGGTTCATATGTTTCAGTAATTCTAAATCGAGTTCTTCATCTACTTCACCTATTCTAGTGTCGTCTATCCACGTTGACATGTAGTCATTTTCTAATATTCTAGGGTCATCTTTATTTTGTGATATATACTCATTAACTAGACTATTATATGAATAATCTGTGGACATTAAAACGCCGAATAGTTTATCTTTTTCTAAGCGATTTTTCTGCACTCTTGTTTTCTTTCTTTTCAGTTGTTTTTCGTGTGTTAGACGAGCCTTCCTTTGTCGTTCTTTTCGTATTTTCCGTGCTTTTGACCCGCCTCTGCGTTGATTCTTTTTGAAAGAGGTGCTTTTGTTTTGAAGTTTTGGCTCTATCCAAATTTTATCTATTTTACTCCCTTGAGAAGCCACTTCTAGTACCTCGGTGGTTGAACCGTATGTAATTGTGACTTTCCCAGATTTATCACGATGTATGTGAGCCGAACCATCTAATAAGGTAGGGTCTACCTTTAGTCTTCTCAATTCTTCCATTACATTCTTTTTAGGATTGGTATGGAAAGTCATTTTTTTCATAGTATCACACCATATCATCTAAGAAACGCTTAGAACCTCCATTACGAATCCATACCATATTACCACAACATAACGCAGGGAGGATATGAAATTCTTCTAACATAAGAACAATGGTCTCTTCTGGTATTGTCTTTCTGCAATGAGGACACAAGGTGTAACATTGTTTTGCGTTCAATACAGCCATGACTTTTTGCTCTTCATAAGGTCCGCCTTCAATACAATCTGGAACAGTGAAAGACAGTGCAGTAATGTCGCATGTTAAACCGTCTTCTCCAACCCATTTGCCGTCAGTTAAACTGTCTGGGGTGATTCTAAGTCCACTAATGTGAACCATTTCTTCATCATCATCTTTCATAAACTTAACCTCACTCATACAATACTTCTAACATCTCTGTTGCTGTAGGTACTTCATCACCTAGTCCTGTGACCCCTGCATCCTTTACATAGGATTTGAAATCATTCCAATCAGTAATCGCTTCGCCTTTTTCGTTAGCATAGTCTTTCATTGTTCTAGTGCCTATACCTGTTAATAGGCTATCAATTTTCTGTAATCTTTGGTTAAAGGTATTCATTTTCAATGTATTTCCTGTCAGTTTGCGCCTACCGTCTGTCCATTCTGGTTTGTGTGTTACTGCGCCAGTCATGACTTGGTATGCATGGAACAATGTACCTCTATCTTTGGGCTCAACTGCTACCCATGGTTCATTATAATTTGTCCAACCATGGCCAAACAATTCCCACATGTGGCTACCAATTAACCCTCCTTTTGTGTCTTTAGCACGAGAAGGTCTTGGGTATGATACTAAACCTGCTTTTTCAGATAATACCATCAATCTTTCAAATTGGGCATCTTCAAGTCTTACATGTTTCAATGCTTCGACATGTCCTAGCCCTCTTTGTGCATCCACGATTACAGCGTCAATCGTACCTGCAAAGTCATCCCAATCAACTGGCTCCATAACGCCTTTGGTGTGCCTCATGGCGGCAATTACACGTTGGCCTCCAATTACACCTGCATTGGTACAAGCATTGCGTCTTGCTACAGCCTGTACTTTAAGTGAACCACTACCATCTAGGGAATTATGAATACTAAAACCATAACGCCACATTGAATGTACTTGTTCTTGTAAGCCCATCATAGTTTCTGGGGCTAACCATCCACTATCTGCTTCTGCTACAGTAGTCCATTTATCTGATATTACATCAGTACCATATCCTTTCTTGAAATGCACTGCTCCACTCACATCGCAATCTAATCTCATTTGTTTACCTCTATCGAAGGCTAACACACTCGCTTGCCAGCCATTTAAGGCGGCTCTCTGTAGTATTGGCCTACACAGTTTAGGGTAAGGTAAAGGATAGTACCTATCGCTATATGTACCTAATAATGCACCCGCAGGTTCTCTTGCATTTTTGAAATTAGGATTGAAACCTAAGTATACTGCTGACTCGCCTTTGGGGTTATTCACTCTTTGCATACGAGGTGCTGTTTGGTTGTTGTCTCCTTCTTGTACGGGTACATAGGCAGGTAAAAGAATGGGTTCAAAATCCCAATCACATATAGTTTCAAACCTACCGCCTGTTATCAATGCTCCTCCCCATATATCTTGTGGAATAGGGTCGCCATTAGCATCTTCTAATTTGATAATATTAGGTGTATCAAACTTATGAAACGATGGCTTAGAATCATCTAAAGATAATTCTGGTATATCTTCATCATTTTCAAAGGCCGATACAATCAATATATCTTTTTCATTAGTTATCAAAGGCGCTGAATTACCCACGAATTGTTCGTGAGGTTCATATATCCCTGCATCTGTTTGTGTTGCTTCTAAACTAAACACACTTCTTCCGTCTGTCAAGGCTTCTTGCCTTGTTATTGCTTTTCTAGGAATCCATTGATGTTGCGCTCCTGTTTGTGCTTCATATTGAATTAAAATTCTTTGAGCACTAGCGTCATCCACTTTACCTATTACAATTATTTTGTCATTCATTTTATTCTCTCCATATTTATTATTGTTGTTGGTTCTTAAAGGCATCCAACTTAGCCTCCACTAATTCCGTAGCGTCTAAAGTAGCCATACCAATTGGTATAGCCTCCAGTTTAACTAGGGTGTCACCGGCACGAGTAGTCCAAGTCATATCTTTGATATTTTGAACCACTATCTCGATGGCTTGTTTGTGTTTAGCGTATTCATCCTTCCAATGTTTGGCTAACTCTTTATCAGTGTCAATGCACTTTTCTTGAGCCTCCACCATCGCTTCCGCAATCCTGTTATAAGCCGCTTCTGCTAATGGTCCTACCTTTTCTGGAGGAGCATCAGAGGGCACTATCATCTTGACAAGCATGTCGAGCAGTATGCCTACCTGCAAGCCGGGTGGAACTTTGTGGGGTATTCTTTGACGCACGTCTGGGCATCTGCGATATCCATGCCCATCCGTCTTACCTCCACTATGCGCTTGCGTGTTTAGCACTACTGTCGTGCCTGTGACTAAATCTTGTATCAATAACTGTGGGTCAGAATAGGTATCACCATTCCTGTCCGCACGAGCCATCTCTTGTTTGTGTATTACTTGTCCTAACTTTGTTAGTGCTTTACCTGCACCATCAGTCCATTCCATTTCTCCTGCTTGTTTCATTCTCCATCATCCTCCAATTCTCTAATTTCTTTCCGTAACTGTCTAATCTCTCTCTGTAAGTCCTTTGAATAATCAACGTAATTTTTTACTGTATCAATCTCTTTCTTCAATTGCTCACGCAATTGCTTGACTTCTGTGAGTAGTTCGCTAGTAAATGCTATGGTCGTATGTCCTCCCCTTGCTTGAATAGCGGGAGCGTTTTCAGCATACCATTCTATATATTCTTTGAGAACTATAAACGGGTCATCCCATCTTGGTTTTAATTTGTCTGTGTCAATCATTCAATCGCCTCCGCATAATCATTCAATTCCTTCATGTCATTTTCAAATGTGTATGAATCATTGTTCACCCACAACTCGGCTTCAAACAATTTCTTACGCAACCGCAAGACTTCTGCTAGGAGTAGTGGTGCGTCTGCTATCAGTTGTGCATCAGCGTAATCATTTACTGCGGCCACTTCATCCCCAAGACAATCTTTTACAGTAAATGTTCCCTTACGGGTTCTTACTCTCCACTTACCTACCGAGTGTCCTTCGTATTTGTCTGTGTCAATCATTCTTTCACCCCAAGTTATCCCTTTCATCATCCAAGCCTTTACTCACTACATCAGCGAAGTAGTTTCGTGTTAGTGTGGGTTCTATGATGTAGCGTTCAGCGAGGTCAAGTCTTTCACGCAACCGCTTGACTTCTTCAAGGAGAAGTGGTGCGTCTTGCATCAAGGTCTTATCAATCTCTTTCAATTGCTCAATGGTAAAGTAACCACTAAGAATACCATCCCAAGGCGCAGGTGTGTGTCCTTCATATTTGTCTGTGTCAATCATTCTTGTTCACCTCTGGTGTCCCTGTTTCTCCTGCCTTTATGTGAGCAATTACATCTTGCGCTCTAGCAATGGCCTTTGTGTAGTCTGATAACTGGTCAGATATTTCCTCTGATTTAGTATGATGCTCATTACCCCAAGATGATACACCATACTCTTTGTATGGCCATTCGGCATTATTATACCACAACTCAAGCATTTGCGCAGGAGTTATGTCTTCTGGTTTTTTGTATTTCAAATGTGCTGTATCATCATTTTGTTCATATGTTTCGGCATCCCACGGAGTTACATAGCGCAAGTCTATAGATACGTGTCTTTCTGTTACAGTATATATCGGTGCACAAGATACTAACCCTGCTACTGTTGGGTTATTATGAGTAATAAGACCTTCTATATCATCATTCAATTTAGATACTATATTGAATGCTTGGGCCTTATCTAGGTAATATTTATCATACGTTTTCTTATTGTAGTCTATCTCTCCATCTGTGTTTATTGTGATAGCAGTAATCATATACACAGGAGCAGAACCTCTCCAACTACCACCTATACCGCTTCCATGAAATGTCCAACCATTACGTGGTTCAGCACCAGAGCCGTGTTTTAAAACCAAGTTGTTGATGAAACTTTGTCGCTCTTGTTGTGTTCTTTGTTTGTGTATTCTATCCCACCATCGTAATTGATAATGGCCACGAGTACCCATTTGTTTGGTGAGATATTTCTTACGTTGTTTTGTCTGTCCTTTGTAATCTATGTAATCTTCCATTTCAAACGCTTGAGTACCGTCACTATTGAGTACCTTTGCGTTCCATGTGGACTTCAACCATTTCTTAGTCTTAGTCTTAGAGCGTTGAATTGCTTTGCGAATACTATTCAATAAAACTGTTTCATCTAAACATTGTTTAATCCATTCGTCTGGGTCTTCAAGGTCATTCAGTCTTAACACTTGTACATCATATTCGACATCATCGCAGTCATATCTTACAGGTCTTTCAACTTCCCAACCAAACCCATACTGCTGCCAGTTCACTTTCATAGGTATAGGATTACCTTCGTGGTCTGCATAGTAAACTAAAGCCCTTTCATTTATTTGGCCTTGGTGATGCAAACAATGTCTTTCGTCATCTTCCCATGCGCACTTACCTTTATACGATTCATAGTGAAACATATAATAATTCAAAGTATTATACCAAAATTCCGTGTTAAATTGTTCTGGGTCGTTCAACATATATTTTAACAACAGTCCATTCCGAGTAGGCATGTATATTTTATTTCCATCATCATCTTCTGTTTTAATAACCCACTCTTTTCCATATGGTGCATCCTTAAGCAGGTCTGAATTTAATGCATTTGTCCAAGAGTCTGCTTTGATTAAAGGTATGTTATGTTCAGCGACAAACGCCTTCCAACTTTCTATTTGTTGACGTATATATTTCATCAAAAATTCTTTGGATTTCTTACTATTACCAATTACACGTATCGTTTTACTTGTATTAGTAGGTCTCCAGTGTGTATTTGCTTTCAAATTTGCACTGCTATACCGAGGCTCAAGTTCTCTAATAGTCAGTAATTGGCCCTTGAACATATCATGTCCACAAGACTGCAAACCTCTTACTGGTACTGTGCGCTCTTCTATCAAATGATAATAGGAGGCCGCCCTGCGTGTATATTTGTTATACAAATCTTTAGCACGAGAGAATTTCTCTGGCCCTTTATCATAGAAGGTATCTAACACAGCCGCATCTATCGCCATTAACTCTTTGGCTTGCCGATACCAACCACGTTTGTTCCCTATACATGTCATCATTTCTTCTATCTTTCTTTCGTCACGAGCAGGTACGACACCTGCATCACGCCAATGAGTCATCGTCTCACGGACATCAGTACCGTAGTAACTGTCCGTCTCGTACTCTATGTCGTGTGCTATTGTGCTCACCTTCGCCTTTTTCTTTTGTTTCATTTTCATTTCCATTGTCATATGTTCCACCTCATTGTCAGTTTTACCTTTTCCTCATTACTATTATTGTTGTTGGTTCTTAAAGGAATTGGATTCTCATAAAGATAATCCGCATATCTATACATGCTTACTCACACTCCTCTAAGGAATCACGCAACTCTGCAACCGTTGCATATCCTTCTAAGAATCTTCGTACCATTAGTTTTAGAGATTGCATCTGTTCTATTGCTTCATCCTTTATCGTCTCTGTTTTGTTCTTTACCATTTCTAGTAACTCATCCAGTGTATGGTCTTTCTTTTCATCTTTCTTTTCAGACGATACTCGCAGAGCATCCCAAGGATATGCATATCCAGTACCTTGTAGGTCATCCCATGTGACAGGATTTCTCCCCAAAGTTGCTAAATAATATACATGACCCTTGGTTGTTCTCCGTGCTTTAATTTCTTTATCTAATACCATTTCTTCTAAATAATTTAATACAGTACCACCTGCTATATCAAATTCTTCTTGCATCCATTTCACTAGTCTATCTTGACGATACCCTCCTCCTTTCATTGTTTTAATAGGCGCAGTATATATCTTCTCTAATAGTACCTTTTTTCTTTGTTCTTTTGTTGTTCCTTTCTTCATTATTGTTCACCTCGTCTTCTTCTTACTTCTGCTCTATGTTTTAAATAACATCTTCCACATCGTAATGTCTTCCTTCCTTTTTTTGTAGGCTGACCAGATGTAGTCCATCTATCGATATTTCTTCCACAGTCCGTGCATTTATACATACATCACACCCCAAGGACTCCTTCGTTGTCTTGTATCTTTTTAAGGAGTGCGGAAACTATGCCCGCTCTTTCTTCTGCTTCTCCGCCATCTAGTACTGCTTGTACTACTGCTCTCTTTTCTTCTATGATTCTATCAAAGTGTTCATCTATTGTACCTGCGCAGGATAGATACACAGCGTGTACCTTGTCGCTATCTTGTCCGATACGCAACACTCTATCTTCTGCTTGTTCTTCCCAACCGGGCACCCACTCACGCTCTAAGAATAAGACAGTGTCAGCCGCAGTAAGAGTGATTCCTTCTTTGGCCGCTACTGTGGAACATACTATGACATCTAACTCTCCTCTTTGGAATGTCTCGACATTCTCTGCACGTTTGTTAGAAGGAGTGTCTCCTGCTATTCTGCGATAAGTAAACTTAGGTTCTTCCTCATCCATGTGTGCACATAACTCATCCATCACGTCTTTATGATGGGTATAAACCACTAGTGGTTTACCTGTTTGATACCTATGTTCACGCATCCAATCAACAGCCGAACTTACTTTCATCTTACCGCATGTGTGTCTTAAGTCTGTAAGCATGTTCAATACAAATCCTTTAGGCATACCTCCACTTGTTTGATAACTTTCGTATTTCCTCATCCAATCTAAACGAGATTGTTTATACTCTTTACGTTCATCTGGCTTCATAATTACAGGCACGAAGGAGCGTATCTTAGGAGGTAATTCTGTAAGCACTTCGCTCTTTAACCTACGAATACAAAAGTCTCTAGTCCTTTCATTCAACTCTTTAGTATTAGATGCGCCAGTAAAATTCCAACCATAACCATTGTGAAATGCATTAGTATATCTTTGAGCAAATTGAAACCAAGAACTAAAGTGCGTAGGTCTTAACAAGTTAAGTGTTGTGAAAAATTCTATTGGTCTATTAGTAATAGCAGTACCAGATAAACATAACACTGCTTCGCATTTGTTGGCTAAATATAATGTGGCCTCTGCTCTTTGTGTATTCGCATCTTTAAGATAATGTGATTCATCTATGATGCATGTTTTAATATCCATGACAGATAAATTGTCCACTTGTTTGCGCATTAAATCGTAATTGATTATAATGAAATCTGTTGGTTGTATGTCCTCCTTACCTGTGTTCACTACAGAATATGTGACGTGGGGTAACCATTCTTCTATTTCCTTAGCCCAATTATATTTCACATTAGCAGGACAGACGACAGCGACAGGCCATTTCTCTGGGTGTAATGCGGCATAGGCTAACGCTTGGATAGTTTTACCTATACCCATGTCATCTCCTAGAAGACATCTCCCTTCTGATAATTCAGCAAAGGCTAAACCTGCATACTGAAACGGATAAAGTTCCTTACCTTCTGGTAATATCTGTTGGAGTTTCTCTTTATATGACTGGACTAAGGCTGTGTCATCTAATTCCACTGCTTGACTTAATGATACTCTCTTAAGAGCATCTTCTAAATATTCTTCCACTTCTGGTATACATGCGATTGCATCTGCTAATGGTTGATACAGACCATCCAATTCTTTGTACAGTGTATGTCCATGCGACAATGGTATTGTCCAAAACTTCTCATCGTAATTGAACTTCCTATTAGGTATACTCTTTACCGCTAACCTAACTTCATCTCTAAGAGATGGGTCTGGTATGAAAGGCCATCGTAAAATGAGTTTGTCTTTCTTCAACTCTGCGCTGACATTAAAAGTGGAGGAGGGGCTTTTTGTATGGGAGGGTAACTTCTGGCTTCCGTACCCCTCCTCCGTTAGAAGCCATGTTGAGAAATCATATCCATGCTTCTTGAGTATATTTACTGCTAGTCTTATCACTTCTTCATCATCTATGATAGACCAGACTTTAATGTTTGATTCAAATTTAGAACGAGGGAAGGGGAGTTGTTGTTTCAACTCATCTTGCGCTTCCCTATTGTACGGCATATGTAATGCAATACGTGGTCCGTACTTGTCCTCGTATCGCATAATGCTAATCAGTGGAGCATCAGCCACAGGCTGTTTACTGAAATGGTCTAATGCCTCTGCATCAAACTTAATCCCTAACTCTTTAGCAAGAGCAGGTAATTGTTTCTCACTATATCTTTTCAGCCTCTTAGATATAAGGATTGATTGTTGAGTAGTAAGATGTGGTAAGTGCGATAACTTTACAAAGGCATCATAATCTAATTTATGATTGCAACCATGTTCAGCCATGGCTTTCACTAATTGTAGTATCACTTGGTTATCCATATGCTCACTCTTCTTCTTCTTCTTCTTCTCCCCATAGATTTAGCAATTCTATTTCTTGTAAGTTCATAGCATAGTATCTAGTCATAGAGTTCTCGTCTATGTAAGATAGTATCAATGAATACGAGCCATCGGCTGTGGACTCAAGGAACAAGTAATCACGGTCTTGACAACTGTGTAATTCCTGCTTCACTCTACCTATTATTTTTAGTTCTCTCTTATGTATCTCACGTTGTGCTTCATTCATTTTATCTTCTCCATTTATTATATTTTTATTGGTTCTTAAAGAAATCAATACTCCACATTGTGGTCTCTTGACTTAAACATAGATGAGGTATCAACACGATAAGCCCCAGTCTGTGTTTCTTCTTGGCTCGGTGGTGGAAATGTCATGTTCTGTTTCCTTTCTGCGTCAAAGTTTGGTTCAAGTTCTGGTGCAGGCTCTTCTTCTTCTTCGTATACATCTGCTACTGGCTTTCCACTGAAAGGACCACTGCCCCAATACCACACACCATCATCATCGTTATCATTAACGCTCAAGGATAGTTGAGCAGTACACCGCCTACAAACAAAGTCTGCACGAGTAGCACCATAGAAATTCATATCTAATTCGCTCTGTATTACATCGTGTCCTTTCTCTTTACATTCTTTTAGTGCTTCAATAATCAAGAGTTTCTCTTGTAGTTGTCTGCCTTCTTCTGTTATTCTTTTCATTTCTTCTTCTATCTGTTTTCTATTCATGTTCATGCCTCCTCGTATTCCCAGTATTCCCAAATGGGTAATCCTGTTTCTTCATCTATCGGTCCTTCAATATGTATTTTCGCTTTATTCATTTTATCACTTCCTTGTATTCACAAGATGAGCATTTATATAATCCCCATTGTTTGTGTTGGCTCTTGGTGCTAGTTTTCACTAGACTAAACGCCTCTTCCTTACACTCTGGACATTTCATTACTCTAACTCCTTATGATTTTTAATACCATAATCAATATGGTTTTCTGGTAAATGTTTAATTCTGCTATCAATCATATTACCTATTACATTTGCTATTGATTTTCTAGCAGTAATGATTCTTTTCTGTAAAACCTTGTCTGTCACCTTAGTGCTTTCTGCTTTTAATAAACGACCTTTTTCATTGCACACACCACCAAGACTGATGTATAAATCTGTTAAGCCTACAGAGTTCCCTCTTTCATTGTATGCTATGTACTTGAGTATTTCATACTCAACTTCTTTGATACTCTTTGGCCTCATGCTGTCACCTCTAAACAATACCCACAGAGGTTTGGTCTGTCTGTTTCTTCTTCTGTCTCTCCACCATAGTCGGGGTCGAAACTACCACCACATCCATTGCATCCGTATTGGTCAAGCACTGCTGAACAACAATTGAAATCATCTATACAATGAACGTCTCCAATTGATGTGTCACATACCCAACATACACCATTGGCTATTGCTTCTTCGACATCGTCTTTTGTATAATGATACAAGTAAACTCTTTTCATTAGACTCCACCCATTTCATTCATTATCATATCTTGTCTGTTCACAAATTCATGATATGCTTGGTGTCCTGCTACGAACCCACCTGCACCACGCTTAGTACCAATAAACTCCTCCCCACAGGCAGGGCAGTACACACGTACAATCTCTGCTTCAATACAAATTCCTTCTGCTGTTTCTATTGTTTTTATCTTTCCTATATCTTCTTCTTTCATATATCATTCCTCCTTTCCTTCTTCACCATAGAACCAACCTGCGTCATTAGCCACAGGTTCACTACCATCATTATACACAGCAACATACCAAGACCAATGACATACAGCACATGAAAAGAAGTAGTCTGTACCTTCCTCATGTTCCATTGTACTTAGGGGTACTTCTTCGCTCTTACACTTAGGCTGAGGACAAACATGTAGTCCACCCCACTGTGCCCAGTATTCTTCATTACTCATCTCTTTCATATATCATTCCTCCTCGTCTGCTTTGTTTCTTTGACCTCCACAATCTTTACTATAACAGAATCTAAATCCTGCTCTAGTAAGGTTTGTACATCCTCTTTTATTACATACATTAACTGTGAATCTCATTTATTCATCTCTCCTAACACTTTCTTCCTTGTCGCATTTCTATCCCCTAGTGTCCAGCGTAACGCATTGATTACTCCTTCTAATCCTTTGAATTGTCGCATGTGAAATATTCTTTCCTTCTTACTAAGAGAGGTATCACTTGCGTTAATAGAATGGAAGTGTTGCTTACGTTCTGCTTTGTCTAGTATCTCTTCTATCTCATCCCACGTTCTGTCGTATGTAAATCCTGTTTCTTTTTCTTGTCTCATTTTAACACATCCTGTATGCATAAAGTGTTTTTGTTGGTAGGTTTGGCCCACGTTTGAGTTCAATCTGTATTTCCTCTCCATCATACTGATTGAGAAAATGTCCTCGGCCCTCTAAATCTGATGCCGCCATAACAAACTCATCTATACCGCAAGTACTATCAATTAAATTACGAATAGTATCATTACATGATTCATCTTCCTTTTGTAGTGCTTTGAATACATCCTCATCTAAGCCTGTTTCACCTGCTAAGAAGAATGAGTTGAAAGCCCATAACATCTGTATGACTTGTTCAAATACTTGCTCGTCTGCTTCTTCATCTGTAAGCACTAACCAGTCATCTGTGTAATCTAAATCATAATCTTCATTGAGTATGTAATTTATTATATCTGAATCCGAAGCCTTGTAAATATCATTTCGGCTGGGTTTATCTGGGTCAGCACTGCACCAATATTCATCAAAATCATTTAACCATTTTCGGTATAAATTCATTAAAATTCCCTCCATGTCTCATAAGAACCATCTTCATTCATTACCATACAATTATGCCCAGACTCTGCCGCAAACAAACGCATCTCTGCTTCTCTTTCTTTCATTGCTTGTGCTTCTGCCTGTGCTTCTTCATCCTTCAACCACATATCATACTCGTACTCATCTGGGTGAGTGTGCTTAGTAGGAGTTATCACTAACACTTCTATCCATGTGCGATGTGCTCTCCCACTGTCATTCCAGCGTGGGTGTTCTTGTCTGTGAATATACGCCGCAGTGTCAAGATAATATTTATTAGTAAGTTGATACTTACGTGTCTTACCTTCTTTTCCTTCTAAGTTTACATCCTGTAGTTGTATACTATCCATGTAGTTATCCCATGCTGTATCTAATTCTTCTTTCATATTAAGCAACACATCTTCATTATGGTCATAATGAAAAGTCATATCTATCTTAGGAGTGTGCTTTCTTTGGCGTTCATATAGAGAATGCTTTGTCACTTTTACTGGTTTTCCTTTCTGGCTAAAGCGCTTATAGCATCTATCTAGTATCTCATCTGTTAATTCTTCATCTGGTATGAAGTTCGGGTTGTCCTCTAGTAAGCGGTCTATAGAATATTTAGAGAGCGAGCGTTCTATGTATTTATTTTCTGTATCTCTGTAACTAGGGAAGCCGAAGCGGTCTCGTATGTTACATTCCCACTCACCTATATTTTTGCGTAGCCTTTTGTAAATAGTGTATAATCTAGGCACATCCTTTTGGTCATCGAAGTTGTATTCATATGGGTTACCTGCGTTATATTCAACATCGTCTTGAAACCTACAGTAAACATCATTCTTGATGTTGTCTAGGAAGTAAGCGGCTACTGACTTAGCCTTAGTCCGTGAGGTAACAACTAGTTCATCTGCTACATGTTGTCGCTTAGTAATACTCTCTTTGGTTCGGTCATCTGTGTCATTACTAACCAGTTTCCACTGGGTAAATTCATTTATTTGTCTCACAATATATGTTTTCATTTTATTTCCTCCTCTTTTGCTACCGCCTTAGCGTGTATTTCTTTAGCCTCTGGACTATCCCATGTTTCAGAAGGTAAGTGTTCCGCTACCTTACAAGCGATGCCGCAGTAAGTATAAGCACAACAACTACAGATTAACGGGCTATCTCTATAGTCTGATATTCTCTCATTACACCAGTTGCATAACTTTCCTTCACTCATTCTATCATCTCCTTTTTTAATTCCTTCCTTTCTTCTTCACTCATGTAACCTATTTGTGCAAGACTGTAGTAACCACATGACCAACACTCTAAGTTATGATAAGGTGGATTGGTACTTACATTGTTTAAACAAGTGCTTTCACCACACTCAGGACATTCATCCACATATGCATTAGTGCTCATTCTTCTTCGCCCCCTTCATCAGCACTAATCCAAGGTAACCTTACACCTTCCCATTCCATGTATGCAACTTCCTTTTCAAATATATATTGTGCGAGTTCCCTATCTTTAAGAATCCAATCTAACCTCTCACGCAACTGCTTGACTTCTTCGTGTCTATTACGCATACCATCTAATTCATATCCTACTATAGACATGATGCTTCTTATCACGCCCTGCATGTATGGATTTGCTTCAAAGTCGAGAGCAACATCTCCGCCCTCTAACGTGTCACATATTTCGCTCATTAACCATTCAAAATGTTCATCCTTAGTTCCTTTCTCTTTCATTTTTCTTTCCTCCTCATCATTATTATTGTAGTTGGTTCTTAAAGGAATGGCTTCCTCACACCATGTCCTCCATGAATTGTTTTTGTTTTAACAAACAAGACGGATGAAAGTATATCATACCATTCTTGTTCACTTTCAATGCTAACGGGTGGTCTATTCTATAGATTTGTTTACCCATAATAGGCTCGCTACCTAAACTATCGCAAAAGACACATTTAGGTGCTTTCTTACTCATCTTCTCCACCCTCCATATCTATAGATTCGCCATGTAGCCAACCTTCTATAGAATTGTCAGAGCCAAATAGTTCCTCAAATACATTCCATATCCCATTAACAGCGTGGTGTATTTGTTGGGCTTGAGTGACTTCTTCTTGTCTCTTGAATCCAGATATTTCATCAATATCCCACCAATCTTCTTCGATACCCGCCATAGCAAAACCATAGTGAGATTCCTTTAATCCACCATCACCATCGTATAGACTATTGACATTATTATATTTGATAACATGCTGTCCATCAATGCGTTCTATAGAAAGATTGAGGCACAAATATGCCTCCATTGGATAACCCCATTCCACCTTTAGTTCTCTGTAAACTAAACACCATAGTCTTGGGTCACCATCTCTATCTATAGAATATAATGAGTTAAACATAGGAGCATATGCTAAATGAATATGCTTACTTTCATTCGCTATTGCTATTGTCCAATTGCCTATATTCTCACATAATGTAAGATAGTTTGTTATTTCATTGGTCATGATACAACCATCTATATTCGTTCCTATTTCATCTAATTTTGTTTTCATTTTTTCTTCTATTTCTTTCATTTTTTCACCTCTCCCGTTCCTTTTATTCCATTGACTAGAATTGTCCAACCTTCAAATGATATACCATCGGGAAATTTATCAATTACATCTTGATGTATCAGACCTTCTATATTACCACACGATGAACAAATTTGTGTTTCATTATCGAAACGACTTGTAGCCCCTATATTTGACCCTCGTTCACTGTTATTAGGAATCCAATTCATACATATAGGACAATCTCCATCAGTTATTTGAGGGTCAAAACCACAGCCATGGTCAAAACCATAGTGACTCATACCTACATTCACCATCTCATTTATCAATTTTTCAAGTGATTCTTTATCATCCTTATGGGTTTGACATATTGGTCGAGCAATGAACTCCGCTGCTTTGGACTTCTGCATATTTGTCAATGTATCTGCTAACTTTACTTGACATCCGCATGGTAACTCTGTCCATTCTTGTGAGTTTGAGCGTAAATACACATCACTCAAATCGTCACCATTGTCTTTCATATCTATCCACTCCTAAAAGGCACTATCATGAAATGATACCATTCATGCGGGCGCAGTATCATCATCTTGCGCACCCGCATCATCATCATCCACGGGCCACGCATCGTCACCATCTCTGAGTATGTCATTGTCAGAACAGAATGTAAGTAAGAACTCACATGCTGGTGTGTCTGCTTTCAGTATCACGAATGCACCACCTATTACATTGGTGTACTCTCCTTCTATGTACATACCCACATCTCCTTTACTATTCTGACACAAATGTGCTTGGATATAATCTAAAGGTGCATCCGCATTCTTTAAATTGTTAGCACTAGGGTATTGTCCCTCTTGTTGTTCTAACCAATGCAACACCGTAGGCGTGACATTAAAGTCTATAGATATTCCATAAGGTCTATTGTTCACACCTTCTGTTCCATCGTTCTTACCTACACCTTGTATGTGCATACGTTTCTGTCCGTGGTTTTCCCATAATTTTTTCACTTGTATTCTATTGTTCATTTATTTCCTCTCCTGTTTTTATTAGTCCTAATTCTTCCCATGCTTCTTCATCTTGCTTAGTCTGTGGTATAGGAAGGACTTGCCCTATTGTACATACTTCACAGATACCTATATCCCAATCATAGATTTCATCACAAGAATCACACTTACCTTCAAAGGGGACTTCGTCTTCCACGACTACATCTTCTGTCTTCTCTTTGGTTGCGCTGTCTATCTTAGCATCCAATCTATCAGAGTAACAGTCATCGCAGATGCCTCCTTCACATTCTGCTTTAGGTACATACTGTTTACATTCTTCACACTGTTCAGTCCATGCACCTCCACCACCCCAGACATTACCGCCTAGTCCTCCGTAGTGACCACCTAAGTATACGTTGCTACCACCGTAAGCAGTAGCACGGGCATGGTGTAATTTATAATCTCCTTCTTCTAATTCACATACCTCTGCAATATACTTGGCTTGGTTATCTCCTTCAACAGCATTCTTACAATACACTTCATGTATGTGAGCAAGTAAGCCTGCTAAGTCTGTCCATGTTCTTTCTTCTTCTGGTGTGAGTAAGTGTAACAAGATACCTAATTGTACTCCTGTCCTACCATGACCACCCATACATTGAGTTGATACTGTTTTGATACCCTTGTCTAGTATGTCCTCAACTAATGCATACCAAAAGTCCGCAGGCATATTCTGCCCATCAGTACCTTTAGGTAAACCAAAGTCTGGCCAATCGATACCTAATATAATAGGTGTACTCTCTGTTAGATATGATGAACTCTTAGCATCCGCCCATCTTGGGTCTATTGGTTTCGGTCCTCTATCACATACTATTTCATCTGGTCCAATCGCTAAGTCTGGATAAGGTAACATACGCCACCAACCACCAGACCTACTGCTACCACCCGCATAGATATTAACACCTTGCGGTGAGCCCACCAATACATTACCAGTATGACATGGCTTACTCCAAGTTGTCTTAGCCGCTACTGTCGTAGTCTTCTTACTATGTAAACCACAGTAAGCATGTCCCTTCTTAGGTGTGTTCTTACATTTATTTTCTTTACATTCTTTTCCCATTTGTTTTGCCTCCTTTATTGTTTGTTTGTTTGTTTTATAATGATGTACCAACTTAGTTGCCTCCCATTATTTTAATGAAGTGCTCTGCTATGAGGTCTTCATCATACTCTCCTGCATAGTCACTTGTCTCATCTGGTTCTATTCCATAAGCCATAAGTAAATCATTTACACTATCTTCTTTGTTGATTAAATCCCCAAAGTATGTGCACATGAAACTCATTAGGTTATCATCTAAGTACCCAACTTCTATTGCATTCTGCATAATAACATCTATCATGATATTGTATACATCTAAATCACAGTTCCCCCATATATCTTGTGGGAAGTATTGAGTGACAGTTGTACCTACTAACTTGTCCTTGATTATTTTCTTTATCTTCTCTATGTTATCTGTGCTAATCCCATACTCTGCTTCCATCCATGTAGGTATTATAACATTCTCAACTACATACTTATCTTGTGTAATGTCTGCAACTATTTTGTCGTAGTCCATACACATTTGTATACATTGATGAGCCATTATATCATTTATGTTCACATGCTGGTAAGGTATAGTGAGTTGTTCCTTATCGTCTAACATATACCACTCTTCCATCTCATCGGGAATAGGTGCTGTTGCTGTTGTATATCCACATGAATATAAAGCATCATTCCAATACGACCAAAGCGGCGTACCATTCACATCTTGGGATAAAGATATTTTATCGAATATTATCTTAGCAATGTTTGCGTTTATGTATTGTTTCTCTATCATTAAGTGTAACATAGAAGTCAAACCTTGAGCATGTAATTCGCTATTAGTTTCCTCCGCTATTTGTTCCATCAAGTGATGGCCTTCACCAAGTGCATTCATTGGACTAGGTGTCTTATAGGATATTGTATTTTCACCGTGCATCCATCCTTCAACAACAGATGAGTGAGTATTCATGTGAACATGTACGGCCACTTGTTGGCTGATAGTTTGCTTCTTTATTAGAGGTGGATGATATACGTCATCTTCCATTACTCCTACATCTCTTGTTGGTTTTGGTCTATCAAAGTGTGACTTAGAGCACCAATGACAACCTTCACAATCTCCTACTGGCCCACGATTATCTTTCCATGATGAACTCATGTTAGACATAACCTTAGCACTATCGAAGTGAGCATCCTCCCATTCAGTAGGTGTTACTGCAACAATCCATGGGATTGCGCCCAGTCCTCCTTCTTCTTTTGAATCTGTGACCCACGGTCTCTTAGTTACCTTAGTAAGTTGGAACTGACATTCATTACCAAAGTGATTTAGTATATCACTAGCGATTTCATATGTTCTAAACATGACATCAATGCGGTCACCTTGTATTCTGAATCCACTTGTACCAAAGTCTAATGCTCGTACTGGTACAAACTTATCGAATAATCTTCCATTGTTATGAGTAGCATGTTCTGCTTGATTGATTGCATCTGCTATCTCATCTAAGTCTCCACTCATGATTGCCTTTACTGCATTTCTAATCTTCCTACAACAGTTAGCCCAATTTTTACCACCATATGCTGATGACCAGTCATGACTCATGATTGTCTCTGCCCACTCTAGTCCTGCAATCATATCTGTGTAGGTAACCTTTGTTGTTGTGAGTCTCTTGTAGTATTCATTTCTGCTGTCTGGTGGGCTTGCCTCACCTATCATACTTGTTAATGCAACAGCAGTGTTAGGAGAGTAAGACCTCTGTTGATTTCTAGCATGCCTAGTCTCACCAATGATACCTGCTGTGCCTGCATGGATAACCCACCCTGCAAAACAACCTGCTAAGAATGCTACAAGTCTTGGTTCACTGTAAGGCATAGTGACGAACTGATGAAAGAATGTGGATAAGTAACCCCACTCTCTATCCCATTTATCATGAGCATACTTGACTCCATTCATGAAGTGGTCTTTGTATTTGTTCATGTCATAGTCAGTGTGCTTGGTGATTGTATCTCCAACCTTGACCTTGCCTGCTACATAAGTAACTCCGTTTGATTTACAGTGACAAGCGGCGTGTCCTAGTGTACTACCTGTTGGATGAGAAACAACCAAACCTTCTGGTGTATCTATGCCTTTACCTACTATGGTTTCCAATTCACCTAAGTGTTCTGGTGTTGTAATAACAAATACAGACTTAGCGGTGATACTATCTTTACCTTCACCTACGAACCCACCCTTGGGTTCTTTCTGTTTATTGATTTTAACTTGTGCACCTATGACTGGGTTACCATCCACTGCACGTACTTGAGTGAGATATATGTTTCTTGTTTCCCTATGTCTTACGAACTCTAATTGACATTCCTCTGGTGTAGCACCTGCTTCTTCTAAGAATCTATATGCATTGTCATCATCGTGAACACTGTTCTCTTCATTGCCCATCCACAATGGGAATGTTAGTATCAAACCGTGTCCGTCTGTTACACCGTCATGGTCTGGCCCTATCTGTGCATACATCTTAGGTGCTACTACTGCTGATGATGTAGCAGGCACAAACGGTTGGATAATGAAGTTGCCTTCTGGTTCATACCCCTCTCCTTTAGAGTCAAGCATGACATCTCTTATCTTACTGAATGCTTGTATTCCCTGTGTGATATGGTCCACTGCTATTGATTCAAGCACACCATGTCTTGGTGTAACTGGACATGAACGTACAAAAGCACGCCCATCCACTGAATATTCTATTGATTTCCATAGTGCCTTCTCTATGGTTCTAATGTTATCCTCTAGGAACACAGGGTATGTCTGAGGTATCTTCCATGTACAGTTAGAATATCTGATACTATTCATGAGTGCCTTAGCCTTCTGGCTACTCAACCTCTGCACCCTCTCTTCGCTGGCTATGTTTGTTACCTTCGGCTCATCTGGATTTGTGTTTATAGGTTTCATTTCATTTCCTCCTCATTGTTATTATTGTTGTTGGTTCTTAAAGAACATCTTCCATCCCATATGTCATTCATTAGTTTGATTGTATGTAGTATGCTTACTGCCTCACTCACTGGTCATCACCTTCTCTCCATAGGTATGCATTACCATTCTCATCAAAGCGTATGAGTGCGCAGTCATGTAATCCATTCTCCTTCCTCGGACCATGTATCATTATTCTATGTGTAAACTCCTTACTGAAAATCCGTGTAGTGCCCTTGCCCCAATTCATTTCTTCTGTAATCATACAGTGTTCCAAGTCATGCTGTTCTGTTACCATTTCATTCCTCACCAATTGTAATATTGTTGTTGGTTCTTAAAGGAATTAAATCCTCACCCAGATACACTCGCTTATGTAATGTATTATTGTAACATGTTACACATGTTTTAGAGAGGTGAAACCATTATTGTAACATGTTACATGCATGTTTAATTCATATAGATAATAGAGTAAGGCATTACTTACTTAGAAGAAACGCTGTACTGAAAGCCTGTCGGCTACTGATGTTTACAGGTTTAACAGTGTTTACAACAGTATATTGAAACATCAGCAGTATGTTTCAAGGAATTATAGTATGTCCTTAATACTACTAGTAAGAGAGTTTACCTATATTGTCTTAAGAGTATACTTGAATAACTTGAATCATCATCATCCCGCCACAGATATAATGAGCCACTGTTGAATCTTGAATGTCCTTGATGTCTCAATAGGGTGTTGTAAACATTGGAAACATTGTAAAGGTGTTGAGGTCAATGGAGAGCAGTACAACGTTTAGAGTTTAGAGAGTGCGAGAAATCTATCGAGGAGATTGCTTCACGTAAGAGAGTTAGGATATGGTCAAACCATTTCTAGGTGCACGATTTCCATTAAGGCAGATTGTACTGGGTGCGTGCGTCTATGCCTTGACTAAAAGTTTCCAACCGTATGGGTGGCGTGCATTAGACTCAAGATTGAGTCGAGGCATCGAGCCTATGCGTAGGATGGGCTGGTATGGCGATTGCTCAACGAAGAGTCACACGCCCACCCGCAAAAAGCGGGCACAAATGTGGATTTAAATAAAAAAAAGGGGCACGCACCCTCGTGCGTACCCCTTTGCACACACCCGACCCCATGTTTCCCTCCAAGGGGGGTCGAGTGTGCGACTTGTTCGTTCAAATGCTTGCTTCTATGTGCCTATGTACCTACTCACAGTAAGTTCAAACCCTTTAACACTGCTACACGGGCCTGTACTTCTGCTGTGATTTTAGCCTTAGTCCATGACTTAGGTACTTTCATACCTAGTGCTTCCGCTTGCTTTGTTAGGTCAGCCTTACTTACAGATGCAGTGCTTACAGGGGCAACAGTTTCAGTTTGTACTTCTTCCACTGGCTCTCTTAGTGCAACTACATATGTTTGAGCAGTTGCTTTCCTGTTTGCCTTATCAACTGCGTACCACTCACTTCCATACACTACACGGCAGAATGCTTTTGCCGCTTTTACAGCAGATGGGAACACACGCTTATACAAGTCTTTCAATGCCCCAGATTTCTGACTCTCATGTACCTTAGTTCCTGTTGGTACAAGAGATGCATCCACACTAAAGCCACCGTTCTTAGCAATTTCATCGGCGTTCTTTTGCCTACGTGCCTCAAACTTTGCATTTCTGATGTCACCAAGCACCATACCTGTCCAGCATGGGTGCTCGCCACCTTTCAATACAATTGACAATGCTTGCACAAGTACAGAGTTACCAAGGTTTTTCTTACCCTCGTACCCAGTAAAGGTTTTCCTTTCTGTACTTAGCCTGCCCACCATTGCTTGTGCCCATGCTCTCACATGTGCGGCTGTATGCGGGACTTCAACAGCATCAAAATTCTCATCCTTACTCATGGATGCAGACGGTATACCTCCGTCCAAGGTCAGGTTCACACCTACAAGCACACAGTCTTGCCCAGACATGATACACGACATAACAGTGTCATGCATATCACGGACAAGAGATGTGTTTGTTGGCTTGGCTTTCACAACTTCTTCCATTTTTGTTCCTCCCAATTGTAATATTGTTGTTGGTTCTTAAAGAAACAGCCAAATCTTGCAGATTTCAAAGGGTTTCACTATGTGATATTCTCCCCCTTCTAACAATTGTGCCCACGTATGACCAACCCCTCATTTGTGCTGAACACTTGTGCGCCAAAGAAGGAACATATAGGACAGTCCAACCGTATGGGTGGGGTCAGATGACCACAGCACGCAAAACATAGGGAGAGCATGATGCTGTCTCGCCCGCCTGTTAGTTGCAAAGCCATAGCCTTATGCGAGCGTGACGCTGACCATCAGTCGTAGTACCGAAACCCCTTGCTCGTGCTAGTCGGTTCACTAACAGCACTAGTCACGTAAACATGTAAGAGGGTGACACCTTCGGTGTCACGCTCTTTAGTGCAGGGAGTAAGGTTACGCTTACACATGAGTACCACAAGTCAGCAACTCCTTACTGGTTTTCTATAGAATGTTGGACTGCTGTACAATTGTGCCGCCCCTGCCCAAACATTTGTGCCGCCCTTAGACGGAGGCACACATTTGTGCTAACATTTGTGCTCCTTATAGTCACACACAGCGCTGAGGAAAATTTTGACTCAAACGACTTTCGGCACAAAAATTTTCAAAAATTTTATTGTGCCCGTCTGACTCCCCCATGCATGAGCAGTCCACTTGATAGCGCTTTAAGATTGCTCAAGGATGATGAATTACCTAAATTTTGTCAATCATGTGAAGGTGCTGGTTGTGAGGTGTGTGATAATACAGGCTTAGGTTCGACTGAACGATTTCACCAAGAACATGAACCTATGAGTTTTGATGATATGGAATCTTACTATGATGAATCTCACTTAGGTCATATTGGGACATTTGCAGCAGACCCTGTAGAGATTTTTCAAGACATTATGGAAGATACACCTGAAGGTAGAAGAAAGCAAACTAATATCATGGGAGCAACTTATCGTGGAGAGCCTACATTCAATCTGATGCCTTTAGCGGGAGCAGGTCGCCCAATGATAAACCCACATGCTGAAATTTTTAGGCGTAGCGAACCAATGGACCTCGCTTGGCGGTTGCTTAAGATGCCTATGTATGAAACAGGTATTCCCGGCATTCGGTTTACAACTCAAAGCGAAGATGAGGCCGATTGGGAAAAAGACCCCACTTTTTTTGGCTCGGGCGCTCCCGCTGATGCTCCCGAAGATAATACATTAATTGATTTTATAGATAGGATGACTCCTAATGAGTTCCTCTCTCTTCTTCCTCGCATTGGGGAGAGTGTTGATGAATGGGAGCATACGGATGATGGAGAGTTTATAGTTCCACAATGGTTCAAAGATAAAGAAAAAGCACCAACACCGAGAGAAGCAGGAGATTTTTATTATCGTGATTTGATGGATAGGGCACAAGCAGGTGAAGATATTCATTTCGGAATGCCTTATTTACCCGCAGAAGAAATGGATAGGGCGATGTTTCATGATGGTAGACATCGTATGGAAGAATTAGTAGCGAGAGGTTATGGTGATACTCTTGTTCCAGTAAGGAGGCAGGAATTATGAAACCAATGGACATTGCTATGCAGTTGCTCAAAAGACAGAGACAGACAACGTTAGGTGAGTTCCATCCCGACCTCCCCAGTCCACATGGGCCTGTGACAATGCGAAGATGGCATCCAAATCGAAAATGGGGAGAAAACTGGCTTCAAGATTTGCAGGAAGGTTATGGGACTAGTCGTGATTTCAATGAAGAAACTTTTCAACCATATGAAAAATTAAATGTTGAAGGACTAAAACCCCATGCACCAACCCTTAGTGCCGCAATGTGGGAACATGAAAAAGAACAAGATAAAGAACAAGGGATAGATACCGATGTAAAAACATTTGACATCCATGAAGGAACAAAAGGCAATTGGTTTTATCCTACAGGGAAGATGGAAGACGCTATTACAAATAACCCGATTAATGCAGATAGTAGAGGACACATTGGTGTGCGTATACCAATTGACCGTTTGAAAGGACAATTTAGAAATAAAGGTTTTGAGAATGAACCGGCGGAAGCATTTGTTGAAGATTACATACCCCCACAATATTTAGTGCAATTACCACTAGATTACATGGGAGAAGGAGAACCAACATGGGGAGAGCGTGGCCTGTAAAGACAGAAACATAAAGGCTTTGGACCTATACGCATGGTATAATGCGACCCCTTGATGTAGCGTGGAGGTTTCTCAAAGCACCTACGCCTTTTTGGCGAGATGATATAACTCCAGTAAAAACCAAACCGATTACACAAGACAAAACAGCACCATGCCCATATTGTGTAGTTTCACATGAACCATGTGCAGAATGTGGAGGAACAGGAAAAATAAATGTTAGCAATTAATCCTCCAGAATTTGATGGTCCAAGACTAGCAGACGTTTGCGAACAAGTAAAGGGTTGTCTTAATGGGGATATATTCAAATTCGGGCCAGTTATTGCAGGAATTTTAATAGCGGCTGAAATTTTATTTTGGGTTTCGTTCAGTATTTTGGTCGTAAAACGGTTTAAGAAAAAAAAGTAGGTGGTTTACTTTTTACACCTTATATATTTAAGCACCTAATCGCATTGGGCCTACCATGGTTCAACAAGTCGCCATTCATGAAGTCGGTCCTCGTGACGGGCTGCAAGGATTGCCGTATACACTCTCTGTTGACCAAAAAGTGCATTTCATTGAGGCTATAGCCCATTCTGGAATTAAAAATATCGAAGTGGCTTCTTTTGTTCATCCGAAATTAGTTCCTACCATGGCCGATGCGGAAGAAGTTTACAAACAAATCGAATATTTACAAAAAGACACTAAATTAAGTGCACTTGTAATGAATCAGCGTGGATTTGATAGAGCGTTAGAATCTGGAGTTGAAAATTTCAATATTTGTTTTTCTACATCGGAAAAATTCAATCAAAGAAACTTTGGTAAAGATAAATTAGAGATTATACAAGAATACATACAAATGTTAGAGCATATTCCTAAAAATCAAGTCAGAGTTTACTTATCTTGCTTTTTTGGGTGTCCTTTTGAAGGATTTATGGCCGATAGTGCACTTTTGACTGCTTTTCAAGACGCAGCCAAGTTAGGTAATACAATTGTGCTATGCGATACAACTGGTAGAGCATTTCCTGCTCATATGCGACATAATTTGGCTTTAATACAAACTTTACCCGAATATCGAGAAGTAAATGTTGCTTTACACTTACATGAAGGAGAAAAGGGTAAACAATTCTTATTTGATAACATAGAAATCGCTTTTGATTTTGGAATTAGAGAATTTGATAGTAGCATTGGAGGAATTGGGGGTTGTCCATTCATGCCCCACGCTGGAGGTAATGTCCCAACAGAAGATTTAGTTGAATGGTGTGAAAAACAAGATATTGATTGCGGCATAGAACGCAAAAATTTAGATTCGCTCATTAATTTAGTAAAAAATGAGTTTAAAACAATGGAGTGTGAAATAAAATGAATATGTGGTTAGGAATAATAGGAGGCTTTATTTTTCTAAGTTTATTTTATGTTTGGTATGCGGTGATAACATTATTACAATGTATAGACATACAATTAACAGAAGAAGATGTAGAAGGCTTACAACAAGATTTTAAGAACGGATTAAGAAATGTAGGGAGAAATAATGATTAAATTTATTATGAAAATAATGGGATATGTATATTGTTTTCTTGAACAATTTGTTTCTTATCCAAACGATGATATAATTTTGGGTTTATCTATAGATGAAGATTTACAACAAATGAGTAGAGTAGAATTATGTAGTTATATTGAAAGTAATACACCTGCGAAAGGTTCATTCTGGCATTTAGATTCTACTAGCAAAATTAGATTTGGTGCTCAAAACTTACGAAATAGTAAAATCAAGCCAAAACAATAAAAACCCGTCTGCATGAATTTGAGTTTGGTCCGAGACCTCCGCAAATGATACCTTTCTTTTTCTACCTCATCCTATGGGCAAGATGATGGGAAGCATCTCGGACCACCTTTAATTACCCTAATCATTATTATCTGGATTGTGTTAGGATTGTCATGGCGAGTCTATTGTCCCCGTTAGAAGCAGCATGGGCCATGCTTTTGAAAATAGACCCCGATGAAGATGACGACCCTTATTTAACCATGTATATGCAAGGACAAGACGAGGGTGTTGAGTCATTAATGGGCACTAGGGAAGAAGAAGAAGCAGATGAAGATTTAATTACAAATCCTCAAGGCATTCCTAAGCCGGATGTACAATTAGAAGGAGAGGGCCAATTGAAACCCTCCATACAAGAAATGATACAACACGCAATAGAAGTAGCACAAGCAGACGCTATGGGTGGAGCAAAAGTAGCAAAACCTCCAATAGATTCACGATACCAAAGATACTTAGAGGCAGATAAAAAACTACGAACAAGCGATGACGAAGACGATGCGTCAACAGAATAATATGCGCAGACTAGAAGTCCGCTGTCTTTGTGGTAATTGGGGCAGATTGACTTGGAAAGGCCAAATGAAAGAGAATAAACAAGTTTGTTCTTTTATTTGTACTTGTGCTAATCCTCATGTAGACTTCGATGACCCTTATCGAGGCTGGGATTAATTTATTTTCCATATCCTGCACAATGTCTATCCATTGTTTTTCTAGGACACAATTGTGCTGTTTCTGATTCTGTATAATTACCATAAGGACATTGAGGATTTAGGCATTGTACAAAACCAAAAAAATTAGGCATCAGTTTAGTTATTTTTTCTTTTTCAGTCATATCACTAACACCTCTGCTTTGAGAGTCCCTCTTTCTTTGAAATGTCTGGCTCTATTTGAATGCGGGTCTTCGGGAACTAAAGTGTGTTCTTGTGTATGACTCATATCTGGCCCTCCTTCTCCATAGATTCCTCTTTTACGTCTTTCACGATTTAAATCTTCACGATATTCTACTCGTTCTGGATTAGATTCATATTGAGTATCATATTCTCTTTTATGGCGCAATGCTTCTGCACTTGTGGCGTGTTTTAATAAATCCCAAGCCGTTTCAAGAGGTCGCATTAATCTCTCCGATAATATGGCATATAATCACTCTTTTCCCAAAAATGCTATCAATTGTGTTTATATCCCATAGTACAGGGCCAGACATGTCTATCGAAGTTGCGTGGGATTTTTTAAAAGAGTCACGGCTACCATTGACACGGCAAGGACCTCAAAGAACATTGGATGAATGGGGGATAGAGCAACCTCGTGCTCCTAAGTTAGTAGGTGAATCACTCCGAAGGGGAATGGAGCGGCCATTTTTTAATCCAAATTCAAGGTTTAAGGAAAGTTTCACCCGCCATGACTCACGGGATATGATAGAACCCGGTGCACATGGAGAAGGTAAGTTTGGTGTAGACGCTGCATTAGAGAATTGGAGAAAATTTGAAGAAAATAAAGATATGCCTAGTTATGAAATAGGTCGGACAATATATGGAGATATTGATACACGATTTCAGCGAAGAGTGTTACACAGCGTACTAGGGGAACTAGAAGACAAACTCGATAAATCCCCTAATACAAAACAAAGTAGTGCACGTTTATTAGATTATATTCAGCCTCAAGAGATGCAATTGGTAGAACATATGGTTAGTAAACCAAAGAAAGACTTTGTGCGGGCCATGAGAGATAATTTTTTGTTTAATGAATTATTAACAGACGATGAAATAACGGATTTAGTCGGTAATAATACTGCAACATTTATGCATAGTCCTCACAATAATCTAAATAAATTACAATCTGCAATTAATAGTAAATTTTTAGCAATATCTCATAATTTAAATATACCTTCTAATATATTGACTTATTATTTATATGATGTAATGCGTAATACTAATTATTTTAATGATTCTATACCTAAGTCATTAACTCATGATATAGGGCCAGTCAATTCTACAACAACATCAAAAGAAATTGCAAATTGGTTACAAAATATAGCCTCTGGTGATATAGATGAAGATAATTATATTGATTTAACTAATAGTATAAGAGAATTTGTCCAAAGTGAAGGTTTTAATGACTATATGAGATGGTATGGTAAAGGCATAAACACTCCTTATAGGAGAGAGCCAAGAAGAAAAAACACTGCTGGATTATGTCCCGAGTGTGGCTCTGACGACTTTTACACAGACAGAGATGATAATGTAGTTTGTAGCGATTGTGGTTTACATATGGATTCTCCCGTTACACCACAGACAAACGATGAAATGCACAACCATTTCAAAGAACAGTTATTACTTCAATTACAGAAACATCAATTTGCAGATTATACAATAGGCGGGGGTTTCGACATAAGCGGGGCCGCAAGAGTAGCACAAGGAAAAGAAGAAGAAGAACGGGCAAGAGTGACTCGGATGTGGAATCAGCACACAAACGACAGAAAATCGAAAATATCTCAAATAATAGGTAAAGATATGCACTTTATTGATACAATAGATGATTGGTACAGAGAAGGGATTTTAAATAATCCGCATATTCAAAAAACACATAGCGACAATGCATTAGGATATAATATTGAGGGAATAAATCATGAAGAAATTAATGCTCACCCTCATATGAGAGAAAATATTCCATATTTTTTAATGAATGAGCATTATCAATCTAAACGAAATCAAACTATACCTAAGCATTGGCCTATGCTCAAAACATTAAAACAAACAGAGCATATGATTCCTCCTGCGGATATATTACATACTCTAAGAGCAAAAACGAAACAATATAGATTGTCCCAATTTTTGAATGATGCGTTCTTTGACAGAGATTTATTAAAGGACAGAGCCCAGTTCCATCCTTCTAATAGATATAGTCATAGCGGTTTTGTTGTAGACCCAGATACTCATTGGCCCGAAGATAACCAACATGTTTATGGAGACAGAGTTAGTGACCACGTAAAAAGCAATATAATAAATCAAACCGCTCCTACTAGTACTTATTATTTAATGACACCCACCGATAAATTGGTACAGTTTTTAGAACATCGGTTAAACATAAGATTTACGCCCGGACTACAAAAATTACTAGCAGAAGGACATGGTTTAGACACTGATTGGGAATTAATGGATGCAGAGGAGATAAATCACTTACAATCTCTAAAAAAAGAACACAATGTAGAACATATGACACCTATACAAAGAACGTCTATGACTGGCCCTCATGTTAATATGACTAACACAAGTAACTGGGTTAAAAGACAAGGAATAGGACAATTAATGAATAGTACTTTGCTCAATCGTATAGGCCATTTAGTGTCTGGTGGTCGTACAAACCAAGGACAAGCATTTGTTGACCAGTTACAACAGTTAGTAGAAATATATGGTGAATCTGATATATATGATAAATTTGATTATCCATGGAAGGGAAAAGAAGGGCAAGAAAATTGGTTAAAAAGAGCAAAAAATAGTATCATGCGACAAGTAGCGAATAAAAGACTAGAAAGCGCATTTGGCGAAGTGCCGACTTGGATTAAACATGTATCTGAAGGCCCTCTTTCAACCATGGGAAGTACTATTATGCCCAAAAATTTATCATCTCGTGAATTAAAACAATTTGCAGCGGAGTTTGATATAGAGTCATTACCTAGAAATAAACAAGAAGAAATAATAGATGACTTAATGCATTCCCACTGGAGGAGGAATAGAGAGGAATATGCTGCAAAATATAACATGCAATATGCATTACCCGAGCAAGGCGCTACATGGACACAACAAGTAGAGTTAAGAGAGAAGATGGAGAAAGACGAGGAGTATCTCAAAGATGCACCGACTAATTGGGAGAAGGTCACTCCAGAGGAGCGTCTTGAAATATTACAAGACATAGATAAGGACCGAGGGCATCAGAGAGCAGATTCGATATTACATTATCAATTACCTTCTCCTTGGGGAAGTTTAAGACCAGATACGCCAACTCATTTACCTCGTTCTCGTACTCCCCCCTCTTTCGCTCTTAACCCACGCAGAGTTGAATACCAATATGATGAACCACAAGATTACGGCGGTGTATTTCCCGACCCTGTCACTTTAGCAAACAATCCGCTGGGACAAGAAATGAGAAGACAAAACTTAGAAAGATTAACTACTTCATTAAGAGACAGACCGATGCCGATAGATTCCGATTATCGAGAAGATTTAGAAAATCGCCGCCGTATAGCAGAAGGAGCACTGAGAGGAATGCCTACTGATATATTATATGAAGGCAGAACGTGGCCAAGTCATTTCGATACCACTACCCAATCAAGAGCATTTACTGGAGAACAAATGTTAGCACAATTAGAGTCAATGAATCCACATCAACGTGGTGAAGTATTAGACCATTGGAAGACAATGTATGAGTCTGTAAAACCAAAGGATGCTAAGGCTCAAAGTCAAGCAGATTTACGGTATCAACTTGGTGATTATGGTCATAACTTAGCCTATGTGGGAGATGAGAAACTTGGTAACCTTTTTTTGCCTTATAGAGGCCAAACAGCATTATTCCCCGGCTTTACGTCAGAAGAAAATCAACTATTCGATAGTAGAACACGCCAAGGTTATCCTACATTAGAAGAAGTACAACAAAGAAACCGAAATATTGCAGAAATGCAAAGACAATGGGAGATGATGGAAGCAGATAGACTAGATGAAGAAAAGGGCATTAAACCATCCGGACTAACCGGCTTAAAACCTGACTTGTTTGAATGAAATTAATATAAATAATAGGAGTAGATAAAATATGTTAAATGAACAAGGTGAACAACAACCTCCTTTAGAGGAAGAAAATGAAAGAGATACAGCCGTTGCACAAGCACAAACAACTCAAGGCGAAAAGCCCGGTGATTCTAAATTTGGACAAAATGCGGCCTTAATGACTAACAAGGCTCATCATATGGCTATGAATTTGGCTCTTCAAAAACTTAAGAGACATACATAATCTTTATTTTGCCCTCTCGTGTGGCCTCTATCATGGCGAGCAGTAGTGATGAACAACAGGCCGAAATTCGATTAATGGGTTTAATTCTTGCCCAATCTATTTTTGTCGGTGTAGCAGTTGGTATTTTTGAAGCGGAATTGTGGTTAAAGTTAGACGGGGCATTAATGAATGGTATGACTTATGCTATGGCCGCTTTTGCAATGCAAGGGCTAGGTTATTATGTTTTCAAAATGTTTTTCCAGCAAGGATTAGATGATAGAATGCATATACAAGAATCAGAACGTAGAAGACAAAGGCGTTATCAAGATATGCAAAGAGTGTTTGATACTCGTAGAGAAGATATGGAATTACGCATGCAAGAAGCACAAATGGAGCAAGAATTACGTTGGATGGAAAATAATCCCGGTAGAACGCCTTCTTGGGCCGCTATAGAAAATGAACAAAAGATTTTCAATCCAAATCCCCCTTCTCATTCAGCAAATGTAGATGAATCTATGAATTTAGGAATTACATTCAATGAAGCAGACGAAGAAGAAGAAAAACCTCGTGGAAAAGATGGAAAATTCAAAAAGAAAGAAGAATGAGGTCTGCTCATGGGCCGAATCTTTAAGACACCCAAAGACGATGCTACCGAGGCTACTTTACGGGCTATGCATTTAGCCAATGAGTTAGATAATGCGTATGAAAGAGTATGGGGATGGGGTAGAACATTATTATTAGGAACAGTAGCGGTTTTTATTGTATCTGCGTATGAACATTATACTGATTGGAATTTATGGGAGTCTACAGGTAATTGGATAAGCGATTGGGCTGTTAGACAACTGGAGAAGTTGATTTGAATGTCTGCAATAGCCGGTTCTGCCCTTGTGGGCGGAATGGTATGGGCCAAAGAATTATGGAATTATTGGAAGCCTCGTAGAGTTGGAATTTATGGTCCTTCTATGGTAGGTAAGACTACATTAGATAGATATATGACTACTCCCGGAGAGATGGAGCCCATTTCAGAAGAAGACCGTACTACTCACTTTAGAATGCTAGGTAAACATTTGTTACCTCGCCCATCCAGAAAAAGAGTAAGATGGAAAGGAGATACTCGTGTTATTTATAGTTCAGATATAGGAGGAGAAGAAAGATTCTGGAGTTTATGGATAGATGATATGGTACATCGTCAAGTAGAATCTGTTGTTTTTATGTTTGATGAAAGGTCATTAAGAGGAGGAGATGACGCAATACAAGCCGTTGGTGGGTTCAAATATTTAGTAGATTCAATTATTAATAAACAATATCGTTATCGTAAATTTTCTACATGGTGGAAAGGCAAAAAATATGCCCCTAAAAATATTATGTTAGTGGCTAATAAAGCAGATAAATGGTGGGATGATAATGCTAGTATACTCTGGCAACAAGATAGAATTGGTGAACATAAGGTATTTGACCCCTTTCGACCAGATTTAATTAGATTACAAAAAGCAGGTATTCCTACTAGACGAAGTTTCATGGCTACAAGAATTGGCTGGCAAGTAGAAAATACATTAATTGATTTATTAAGTGGATAGGTTCGATAAGACTATATGAATCCCCGTAGTCCGCTAGACATGATGAGTCCATTCGATATAGCGTGGGATTTATTGAAGTCTCAATCTTATTTTCTTATGAAAAGCGATAATTTAATTTATAATTTATTGAAAATGGGCAGAGAAGGAGATGCTATGGAATTACAAACCATGCGTCAATTTGTTTTGGACAATATGAACTCTCCCGACCCTCAGATGAAGGAAATGGCTGACCAAATGTATCAATATCTTACTGAACTGATGAGTTATACTGGAGGTTCTAAACAAGGTTCTGCTCCTATAATGCCGCAACCATTGCAACAAATCATGATGCCTGTCAGTAGTAGAGTAGATGAGGTTGACCCAAAAAGCGGAATGGGTGCTAGTGACTTCCCAGTAGGTGTTAAACCGCCTCAAGAGCAGCCTCCAGAAGAAGAAAACGATGAAGAATTTTAATTGCCCTCATGAGCAACCTTTTTTTGTCTAGTTTGCTTGGGAGGTACATGGCGTACCCCACGGACACGACTTTAATAGTCCGCACTTCGACTAAAAGTGAATCTTTACGAGTAACTATACCACAATGGGTAGTGAAACAATTAAAGTTAAAGCCGGGTCACCGTGTACAATGGGAATTGAAACCACAAGGCGATGAATTTCGTCTATTGTTAAATCCAATTAAAAAAGAGGAATAAATATGAATTTTGGTTTACCAACATTTGGAACACAGCAACAAGGAGCACCATTGGCCGCAGCCAATGAAGCACATTTGAAAAGTTTATCACAGCAAGGAAATACATCTCTTACTTATGCTGAATTAATGGAACAGCAGGTCGCACAAGCACAAATGCAAAAAGTAGCAATGGAACATAATATAGAAGTACCTAAAGTAAACTTTTATCCTAGTCGGCATCCAAATCCACTAAAGGCTAGAAAACAAGATATTAAACAAGCATATCGTTTATTAAAACCAGTAAAAAGGGCTGTATTATCTCCTAGACGATGGTTATTCGGTGGTAAATATAAACATAATAAACAAAGTCATGTTTGTGTAATTGATGGATGCGATGTTAGAACATTAATACAACACGATAATTTGTACATGCGAATTACAGACGAAGAAAGTGGCCGTAGTTTATGGGAAATGTACTGGCAAAATCCTGTCACAGGCGAGCCTAATGCTTTTGTTGCTCGTGAAGGAGTAACTAGTGGAAGAAAAATGGCTGGTACTTATTGCCCAGAACACTTACATTTGTATCATTTACTGTGTAAATGGGAAGCAGAAGAAGAAAAAGAGAGACTTAATAATCCTAGAACCATTAAAGAAAGAATCAAAAAAGGAGTATCTACTGTTGCAGTACCTGTGGCGGTTGTTAAAAAGAAAGACAATACTCCTCCAATGCTTCAAAAATATGAAGGATTTTTTACAGAATTAAATAAAGATTCTAAAAAGACCGCAGGTATTGATGTATTACATTACCAAAACCCAGTAACAGGGTTAAATGATGTGACTATGATTATTTTTGATTTAAGAATATTTCAGCACGAGTTGGAACAAATGGAGTTACAAGCACAAGAGGCATTTCAAAACGTATTATTGCAACAACAACAAGTTCAAGCACAACAAACCTCTGTAGTTGCTCCTCAAGCAGAGTTAAATCAGCAACAAACTAATGAAGCAGGTATCACTGCGGGAGTATGAGACGTATGGGATTATTTGGTAATAACGCACCGGCTAACGCTGGTCCTTCATTAAATTTAAGCGCAACAGGAGCACCAGCAGTTAGTCCATTTCAAAATGTTGGAATAGGTTTACCTGCTGCTCAACCGACTGCTCAAGGTGGATTTATGGGCGGAATGATGGGAGGAATGGGTATGAATCAGCAACAACAACAAATGATGCAAAATGGGCAAATTACCCCCCCTTCTGAAACAGAAATAATGTTGGCTATGATAAATTCTGGCTATCCTATAGAAAAATGGATTACTAGTACAGGATTTCAAAATTTTGTTCAAATGATGTCTAATATGATGGAATTGGCTATTGTTGAATTTTTCCGTAATGCTAAGTTTCTATTAGATGAAGAAACAGGTACAATGACGCTTGACCCGACATCGTTGCCGTCTAATTTACAAACTATTTCTAGCGAAAATGTAGTTAATGAATTTTCAAGTGTTGTAAGCAGTGCAGACCAAACTAAAAATATGCAAATGGCTCAACAACAACAAATTTTGACTTTTGCTCAACAAAGCATGATGGGTGGAGCATTGTCGGCAGCCATGGCTAATCCCGGCATGATGGAAAAAATGGGCAGCGGAATAGGTTCACTAGGTCGTGGATTAATAGGAATGAAATAAGGTGATAAAATGAGAAGACAACAACCAATCCTTCCAATAGGATTTAGTGAAACAACAATGAGTATATTGAACCCGAAAAAAAGAGTTATTATTGATATGATAATGGTACAGTTACTAAGCCTAATGGCTACATTTATGTTAATTTTAATATTCGCAAGTGGTCAATTAGATTCTAGTGAAATGACTTATGCTTTAGTAGGATTATTTGTCAGCATCCTTATGTTAGGAAGTGTTTACTCTCGGATTGCTAAATGAGCATCCCATTTTCCTAGTGGACAACTACTACTTGCGAGAGCAGTTTTTACTCTCATTTGACAACCACATTGCGTACATCGATTCAATGATTTTTGCCAGTGTGGACATTCTGCACAAATAGACCTTCTTTTTTCTTTAATTTCGGATGAAACATATCGTCTATAGAATATATCACTTGCTGCTTTTTTGAGGTCCTTAACAGTAGACCTTGGCGCTCTAGGTAATCTCCGCATTCATAGCACCCCAATCCTTTTTAACATAAAGGCTTATCCACCTGCTTAGTTTCACGTAGTCAATGGCGGAGCGTGAGCGTGTAATGAAAAGGTCTTGCGCTTTCTGTCAAAGCGAAGACAGAGATGCCTTAGAAGATGAATTACAACAAGGTTTAATTTCGACTAAAGAGTTAGATAAAAAAATGGAATGGAGAGCCAATACAGCAGACCGACATTTTCGTAATCATATGGGAGATTATGTAAAAGCGGCTAATCCTTCTTGTCCTATTTGTTCTCATCCAAATAGAGCAGATATTGAACGTTCTTATTATGAAGGTAGTATTAGTAGTGATGAAATTGCAAATGAGACTAATGTACCCGAATCTACTATTTACCATCATATGAAAATGCATTTTCAGCCTTTGGTGCAACGTAGTGCTGCTTTAGAAGTAGCCTTACAAGCAGGTACAGAAATTCAAACATTAAGACAAAATGTAGAAGGGTTAAATCATAAATTACAACAATTATTAGGAGAAGGTAGTGTACACGAAGACGGATTTGTTCGTGATGCCGTGTCTTTACACAAAGAAGTTAGAGAAAGTGTCAAAGATTTATTAAAGTTTGAAGAAAAATGGGCAGAACCAGAAGCACAAACTGTTAATCAAACTATCAATGTATTAAAAGTTGAATTAGCACAAGAAAGTCCAGAAGTATGGAGGAGAGTCAAAAAGCGTTTATTAGAGCAAGGCGATGACATTGAGGTGATTGAATGAGAGCCATCCATGTCCCAATGAATGTTTTGCTTGCATATGGTACACCATATACACCTCTATTGCATGGGCGAGGTAAACTAAGAGAAAATGAAATTGATATGTTTTTTGATGGTGTGCACGAATGTGTAGAACGCTGGTTATATTATTTGAATCAACAAATTATGGCTGAACCTATGAGTTTACCTTATCATGCTCCTGTAGAAAATTTACGAGAATCTTTATTGAAATTGACCAATGATGATGGAGAATCTGTATTTGAAACAAGAAAAGAAGCACATCATGCTATTATTGAGTTTGAACATCTTTGTACTGATATGGCTCGGTCATTTACTCATCCTCCACGTATCAAAGACTTTTATCATAATTTAGCCAGTAGAACTAGGTCTACTCTGGAATATTTAACGGATGGTGATATTGAATGACCAGTCCAATGGGCAGAGGGTCTGATACCCGTTTATTCAATCCTCGTTCTGAATCTACCCGTATGTTTGGGAGTGGAGAAGACGATGAAGTAGGTCACGCTCATGGAGAAGGTGACCCAGAGATTACAGCGCAACAGCGTGAAAAGAAACGGGATGAGAAAGAACAAAAGAAACATCGTCAGCGATTACATCATCTTAAAATTCAACATAAAGATATACTCGATATGTTACCAGAAGATGGTAAAGAAGTATCTCAAGAAGGAGATTTAGAATTAGGCAATAATGACGAAGCAGAAAATGAAATATCTGCTTTGACTGGTGCTAGTGGTTCTAGTGGTGCTATGCTTGACCAAGCAGTTGGGGCAAAAACAGGAACTGGTTCAGCGTTAGGAGGAACACCTCCTTTACTTGGACCAATGGGTGTTTACCGAAGTGACGATGCTATGGAACTGGCTTGGAATGAATTAACCATCCGTAAAGATGTGGATAAAGCCTTTCCGATTATTCCCGCTCTTGTGCAAGGAGCAAGAGCGGTTGCTACAAAAGTAGCCCCTAAAGTTCTTGGAGTAAAAGGAGCACAATCGATAGCAAGTGGTGGAACACAAGCAGCAGGAGGAGCAACGGCAACTGGTGCTGCACAAACAGCAACAGGAGCGACAGGAGCAGTTGAAGTAGCAGATGAAGTAGCAGCAGGCCAAGAAGCACAAGAAAACGCTCAACAGCAACAGCAACAGCAACAGCAAGCGGGCCAACCACAAGCAGATTTAACTGGACAAGCAGTACAATTCAGAGAACAAACTCATGCAGATAAAGCAGCAGCAGAACAAGAAAGAGATGCAAGAGTAGCAGGTCAAATAGCCACTAGTGAACCAATGGATTATGCTTGGTCTCTTTTATCTAAATCAAAAAAAGACGATGAAGGCCCAACGGCTTCTGGGGAAATAGGCACTGCTGGTACAACTATTGCTAGAAGAAAAGAACAAGCATCTAAATGGGCACACCCTAGATTTAAAGGAGCGCCGGGCGGAAGAAGACCTTGGACAGCCACAAGTAGAAGGGCCAAAGCAAGAAGTAGAACATTATCCCCTCGACATCGTGTTCATGATATTAAAGGGGGTTTGATGAGTGCTCCTTTGGCTGTGCATATGTCTCACCTTGGTGTACAAACTAAACAACCTATGAGACAATTTCCAGAAAAATATCGTCAATATTACGGTCAACAATTGCGTAGAAGATTACAAGGTAACGTAGCATTACCATATTCACCTCATGGTATAATGGGAGAGCGGTCTCAAACTCCCGGACCAACAGGTGGAGGTATTCTTCCGGGACAATTGCCCGGACAAGCAGCCGCAGCACGTATGCCTTCAATGCGTAGATTAGCCAGACCTCGTGTACCTAGATTACATCGACCTACAGGTTTCAATCCTATGACTCCACCTAGTATTCCTAGAGCGCCTTCTTTGCCTCAACCTGCACAAGTAGGCTTACCTTCTTCTTCAATTCAAATGTCCGATAAAGTAGGAGTAGGTAGTAGTTTACAAAAGAATTTAGATATTTTAAGGCCCGGCACATTTTCTTATTTACATAGTCGAGAAATCGCAAAACTTCTTAGAGAATTAAAAGAGGCTATGAAACGCCAAAAGATGCAAAAATCAAAAGATGTATCTGGTGCAGGTGAAACTAAACCTAAACATCCTGCTAATAGTCCAAGTAAAACAACTAGATTAGAAGGAGCGACTGAAACACCTCCTGACCAAGATGCCAGATTATGGGGTATGGAACCATCTGCTATGATAGGAGCACATTGATATGCCGCAAATAATCGTACTCAATCCTGCTGAAATGCTACTTAAGTCATTTTTCAGAGAAGTAGTTGAGCCTGCTATTATCATGAAAGGAGACGGTGTCCTCTATATGGGCCCGGGCGGAAATAAACTGATGGGTTTTCCTCCAGAACATGCATTCAATATGAATCCTAATGTACCAGACCATCCTATGTGGTCACATGACCCTCATACAGGAGATTTACTTGAAGGTGGAATGCATCCTATAGATGGCGCTTTATATCATTTACAAGAGTTTTTAGACAAACATGGAATTAAAGGAGCACAGGCAGAACAAATAATTCAACAAGCAATTGATGATTACAATAGAAATCATACTTCCGATAATCATCATTTACCTCCTTTTAATTCTCCAGAATGGAGGAAATTAGTCATAGGCCCTCATCCTACTAATGTAGCCAGTAGTGAAATTGCCTCTCGTGGAAAAGATGGTAAATTATTTACTCATTATGGTAACAGAGGAGGGGCTATTGGTTTATTCCCAGAATCTGGGGCTATACCTTTCTATAAAGAATTAGAAAAAATTCTAACCGATATGGGATTGGGGCATGCTAGAGATGAGTTAGAGTTTGTGAAATACCCTAATATTAGTGCCCAACATTTAGCCTCTAATGTATATCGTACTAAAAAAGGAGAATTATCTGCTCATGGTATTGTCCCTGCTCATGTTTTGCAACAACATGGTCCAGAAGGAGCATTATATGACGCAGCACATGGTTCTCGACATACATGGGAACTTGTGCATCATTTACCTCCTGCTATGTTTGCTCCCGGATATGCACCAAGAGCAAATAGTGCAACTTTACGAGAAATGAATAGTCAATTAACTCAAGCCTTAGCGTCTATTTCTCCTAGTAAAATACCTAATATTCCTATTCAATTACATGATGGTACTCAAATGGGATTCAGAGAGGCTATGTCTACTCCTAAAGCCAGAGAAATGCTCATCAATGATATGGTTACATCTGCCGCTTCTCAATTTATGTTTGCAGGAGCAGGCAGTCCTGCTACACGTACTAAAACAAGAGAAATTCTAGGACCTTTGATGGGTGAAGAAAATATTCCCGGTTTTGATATGCATAGTAGTCATTCATTAACAGGTACTGCTCAAAGAGGCAGAAGTCCTCATTCGTTTGGTGCTAAATTAGCAGCCGCAGCCGCAGCACATGGTCCTTGGGAAGAAGATGCTTCACGTTCTGCATTAGCAAATAATCCACATGGATTGAAAGAAAATGTAAATTTTGATGATATTGCAAGACGCAGAACGATTATTGAAGCAATGGCTGATGTAGTTTCTGCGGCTAATGGCCATCAAAGATGGACTCCAGATTGGGATAATTTACCAACCGAAGCCTTGGCTTCTCGTGGTATCGGTAACTTAGGACAAATCTTACATGAACAAGTACCAGACCATTTTTCAAATCGATTTTATACAGATTTGAATATTGCACCTATGGCTATGGCGGGTGTACCTACAGGTATGGGACAAGGACCTTCTGTTGTAGAACCAAAACCTGCACCACCTCCTGCCGCTACTCCACCTCCTGCGCCTGCACCACAGGCTGCAATTCCTAGTTCTCCAGCACCGACTATTATGAGACCACAAACCCCTGCTCTAGTTGCTGCTCGTCAACATATAGGTGCACAACCTAGTATGGAAGAAAGACAAAGAATAGCAGAAGATTATGGATTACAAGTACCACAACATCATAGAGAAAGATTTTTGCAAACAATGGGAGACCCGGCTCAAACATTTTTATCTCAATGGATGAAATCTGAAACTCAACCAATTGAGATGATTGACCGTATTGAAAAAGCCATGGAAGAATTGCAACTCAAAGATGCTATTAGAGATGATTCGGTTATCAAGTATCTTCCAAATAAAAAGAATCTTAATTTTAATATAGAATCTGATGTATCGTTAATGGCTCAACATGTAGGGCTAACTAAACACGATATTCGTTCTATTATAGTTTCAAAAGGTGACTGGCATCGTGTCGCTGATATATATCAAGTATCTCCTTCTATTGTAGGAGCAGTTAAGGTGGTGTTTTCATGAGTAATATTTTGGTGAGAAAAGCACCAGTCCCAGAAATGCCAGTAGGTCCTGCTATTACTGGTGGCGCACCTGCTGCTATAATGCCGGGCGGTCAAATATTTGTTAGTGGGCCAGCAGGTTATCAAATACCTATTGGGGGCGGTAGAAGTAAAGGAAATATTCAACCTTCACAGCGAGATTTGACTCATCTTAGCAGAGATAGACCTGCTCTTGGGAATATTAAAGTAATGAAACCAGAACAAAGAATGGCTTTGAATCGACCAACAGCAGCCAATGTAGCAGAAGCACAAGGCAATATGGGCGTTGTAAGGGATATGGGCCGCAGAAATGAATTAGCCAGAGGAGCAAGACGAGATAAATTAGCGAGATTAGCAAGTCAATTAGGTTCTGGATATGCTGCTTTGGCTGCAACTCAAAATAGTGACGATTTAATGGGAGCAGGTAGTCGTGCTTATGGTACTTATGCGGCAGGTCGTGCTGCAACTGGAGAGGGCGCTCTTGAAGGTAGTTATGACCAAGACGAAGAAGGTAATATTACTAGAACTCCAAGTGCTTTTGAAAGAGGATTTGGAGATTTAAGAGAAGGCACTCAAGAAACTGGAAGTGCTATAGGTAGAAAATTAAGAGGAGCAGGGAATTGGTTAAAAGATAGATTTAGCAGAAAACCTGTAGCAATAACACCTCCAGTAGATTCCAATAACCCTATGGGATTCGGAGAAGGCTGGGAAACAGGATTGCAAACTCCAACAACACCAGAAGTTGACCAAACACAACAAATGTATGATACTATTGATGCATTACCACCTTCTACTTATCAAAATCCAAATTTAGCAGCATTTGTGAGTCAGAATCCAGATTTAGTATTAGACCAAAGACAAAGAGAAAGACAAAATATAGGGCAAGTTCTTGTTAATTCAGCAATGACTGGACAAGCCCCTTCACCAGCAGTAGGTATGGGAGATGTAGGTATGAATATGCCTCCACCAACTCAAGCCACAGGTTTCGACCCACGAGCAGTAGGCGAAGGAGAGGTGGGAACAGAACCTGTTATGAATACAAAACCTACTGACCCCAAACAAACAACTCTTGACCAATTTGATAATAATCAAAATCAACAACCTGCTACTGTTGGTGGTGATGAAGATGACCCATTTAAGGGGGCTTTGAAAGGAGAACCAATGGATATGGCTTGGGAATTACTTAAGGGGGCTAGAGTTTGAGTGACGTTAATCAACTCATTCGTGAAATGGACTGGGAAATGTCCTCTAAGTCTTTTGAATATTTTTTCACCGATGTATTAGGATATGATTACAATGCTCATCATGAGCAGTGGGTAGACCGTTTGAATAATAATAGATACTATGTTGTTAAAGCGGCTCGTGACCATGGTAAATCTACATTGTTTATGTCATATGCATTATGGATTGCCGCTTTTAATCCTAATACACATATCATGATATTTTCACACTCATTAGAACAGACACTTGAGCACATGCGTATGATTCGTAGTCATATTGAAGGTAATGATTTGCTTGTTCATTTGAAACCAACAGGACAGCCTTGGGCTAAATCGTATTTTGAATTTTCAAATGGTAGTCGTCTTATGGCTAAATCGGTAGGTGGTGCTACTCGTGGTTTCCACCCCGATGTTGTAGTTTGTGACGATATTCTCTGGGGTTCGACTGCTGGAGAGTTAGCCAGAACTGCTGATTGGTTCTATTCCGTTCTATTACCAGTTCTGCACCACACTGGTCGTTTGATGATTGTTGGTACACCATTTTCATATAATGACTTGTATACAGAATTAGAGTCTAAAGATGCATTTGTTGTAGAGACATTTCCTGCTATGGATAGCGAAGGAGTAGCATTATGGCCTAATCGTTGGGATGAAGAATCCCTAATGCAAAGACGTATGTCGATGCCTGCTATACAATTCGCTCGTGAATATCTCTGTGAACCTATCCATGATGTTGCGAGTATGTTCCCGATGGATATTTTGGAAGCCGCCAGAGACCCCGAATTAACTTTAATGAGTCGTGCCGAATCTGAATATGATGAGGCAGGTGAAGTAGCAGGAGTGTTTGGTAATCATTTTATTGGTTGGGACCCCGCTATTGCTTCTGATAAAAATGCAGACTATACAGCCATGATAACTATGCGTACTATAGATAATGTAAAACAGATTGTAAATCATGTGCACCAAAAGGGATTAAATTCAGAAGCCCAAAAAAGACATATTATTTTATTGAATAATAGATTTCAACCAGACCTTATTGAATTAGAAGGTAATAATTTTCAGCGAATGTTTGAAACTGAATTAAGAGGAATGGATATACCAATAAGGACATTTATGACAACTCGTGCACGTAAAGAGAGTTTATTCATGAGTTTACTTATGGCTTTTGAACAAGGAGACATACGCACCCCTTATGGTGATGAAGAAAGCAAAAAGTTTACACACGAGTTAGAAACGGAGTTGAATAGATTCGGAATGACCAAGCAAGGCAAATTAGAAAGTGTAGGTGTACATGATGACCTTGCTATGGCTTTGGCGTTGGCTAATTGGGGCTCTAAAGAGTTCAAAGGTAGTGTAGTAATGCTAGATGATTTCTTACCCGGTTTCGGAGATTGGGTTGAAGGTAATTTGAGGCCCGCTGGTCATGATTGGTTTGTGGAGTGATATACATGTGGGGTTCGTCATTAGTTGGAGATGAATACGATTTACCTGTAGATATTAGTAATATTGATAGCCCTCTCATGAAGGCAATAATTAAAGAGTTAGGTAAACACCCCCATTTTAATAAGAAGCCAGAAGGTCTTGTTAGTATTGTAATTAGTTTGCAAGGACAAAAACCAAAGGACAAATCTGACAAAAAAGAGGATAAACTTATGACAACTAAATCTGCTTTAGAATTTTCATCAGATGGTACTGGTTGGTTTGAAGACCAATTAGGTAAAAGTGCAGACGCAATAGTTAAAGATTTACGCAGAGCCAGAAGACACTATAAAGATTTTAAAGATGATATTGATACTATAATTCGTAGTGTACAAGATTTGAAAAGTTTAGAAGTAGAAACCACCTTGAAGATGTATAATTGGATGGATGGGAGAGAATCTACAATACGAGACTTAGGTTTATCTGATAGGAATTTAAAATCATTAAGAAAATTTGGAAAATCTCGTGCGCATTCTTTAGTTAAAGCCTGTGAACAATGGGATAATGCGACAGGTGTTATCAAAACTTTAGAATCTGTAGAAGATGCTTGGGATGATACCCAAAAGCAAGATTGGGCTAATGCTATGCAATTAAGAAAAGACGCACGTAAAGCATGGAGGCATGCTTTACATCAAACAGATTCACTTACTAAACATGAACAGATGTGGTTAGATTTTGCTCGTGAAGATTTAGCACACCGAGGGCCAATGAAAGCAGCAGATATAGTAAATAATATTCTCACTAAAGGAGTAGACCAAAATCAATTCAAAAGTCTAACACCTAAAGGTTTGGCTAGTCTTCTAAATATATATGGCGAAGAAGTTAATATCATGAAAGGAGGGCGTAGAGGAGAATATATATTAATTAAAAACGATACATTAATTATTAAATCAGACCAAATTTGGTCTTATGCTGCTGGCTTTTTAGATGCTGATGGTTATATTTCTATTACTAAGAGAGGTGAACCTCGTGCTGGATTTATCGCTACAGGCTCTCGTGGTAGAATCCATTGTGAACAATTGCACAAAACATTAGGATGTGGTGTATTACAATTAGACCAAAAAATCTACAAAGATGGACAAAGAAGTCAGCATCGATTACAATTTTATTCAAAAGACGATATGAGAAAATTACTTGATGGAGTTTTACCTCATCTGCATATGAAAGATATTCAAGCCAAAGCGGTGTTAGAGTTTTTAGATGCAGACGCAGAACGGAAACAACAGTTACAGAAGGTAGTACAGTATGAAAACTGGAAAGATACACGGAAGGCTCAAGAACTGCTTACTGAGTGGGGTATACAAGCGGAAGTGATTGGGAAGTGGTCGGAGGCGTTGATTTGAATCCATTAGACATGGCTTGGAGCGTGTTAAAAGCAGCAGGTCGCAAACCAGAAGGGCCTCATTCCAGAGGTATTCCTGTAGGAGGCAGTAAGACTGACCCTACCTATTCTCAAGGACCGGGTGCTCGCCCATTTAGTCCCTCTCGTGAAAGTAAAGAAGATGCAATTGCTCAAGGAAGACACATCACGCCAGCAACAACAGGACCAGTAGAAGTTGCAAACATAGACGGACCGTCTTTACCTCCCCCTCCGATAAATGATAGAGAATTAGAAGAAGAAGCAATGTGGGAACATCTTAAACAAAGACAAGCACAAGAAGCGGGGGGTATTAGTAACGAACAAATGATAAATGAAGCCCTCGATGGTGCTGATTTTACTTATGATTTCCACGATGACTCTTCTTTATATGGTCATGGTGGTAGAACCGCAGAAGGCATTCCTTTAGGCGAAGAAAGAGAATATATTAGCCAACAAATGCGTGATTATCCAGAAGATTATGGGATTGAACCTGCAATAGGAGGGGCACATAGAGGAATCCAAGGTTCACTTCCAGCAGGTCGTGAAGGAGTATCTCATCAAGATAGATTGCGAGAAACAGGTCTTTATCCTCCCCCACAATCGTTAGGAGTAGTACCTAGACGTTGAGGGAATTTAAATGGCTGAAAGTGAAAGCAGAATTAGTAGATTTCTTTCTACATTAGCGAAGCCTTTCAAACGTAGAGAAACCCCTGCCCCACAAATGCCGCTTTGGACAAGTGGTATTCAAGAACCTGTTTTAAGTCAAGGTATTACTATTCCAGCACTTTATGCTGTTTCTAACGAAAATCTAATTCTTAGAACTGTATTAAGTACAATTCGTCAAGAAATGTTCAGACGAGGATGGTTTTGGGAAAAGAAATTTAGACACAAATGTGATGCTTGTGAAACTGAATTTCAACATGATGTAGAAACTTGTGAAGATTGTGGTGGACCTGTACGTGCTCCCGATAACGATGATTTGATATATGCTAAATGGTTATTCGACCAAGATAATAGCATGGAACAAAACTTTTTACAAGTATTATCTGAAATCGAAAATGATTTAAATATTGTAGATGATGCCTTCTTAATTTTAGTAAAAGAGTATTTTGTAGATAAAGAAACTAACAGTCCTGCTTTCTTTAGAATTAAAGAAATAATTCGTGGAGACCCTGTGTTTATGCGTATTGTTTCTGACAAAAGAGGAGTAAGAGGAGGGCGGTACAAAGTTTGCTTATTGCATCGTGACCAAGTTTCATATCCGGGCCAAGAAGACGAATGTCAAGTGTGTGGTAGTGAATTACATGATGTACATCATATTAATACAGCAGGTTCTGGAAAAACTCAATATTATGTAGAAGGAGAAGTTATTCATGTTTCTAAATATAATCCTTCTAAATTATATGGTCGGCCACCAGTGAATACACTTTGGAGACAAGCCATGACATTAACAGCCATGGATAATTATATTTACACTGCTTATCAAAAGAGAAGAACACCTAAAGGTATTATTTCTGTGACAACAGATAATTTAGAATCAATGAAATCATTTTGGAAATCTGTTGATGAAAAAATGGAGCGTGACCCTCATTATGTGCCTCGTGTAGGTATTGAATCAAATAGTGGTAGAGGTGGAGTGAATTGGGTTAAATTTATGGACACCTTAGAAGAAATGCAATATATTGCTGTTCGTGATGAAATTAGAATGCGTATTGCTTCATTTTATGGTGTATCAAATGTATTCATGATGGACACTGGCAAATCTGGTGGTCTTAATAATGAAGGAATGCAAATGGTTGTAACTAATAGGTCTGTAGAATTTGGGCAAAAAGTATACAGTGATTTATTATTCCCTAAATTATTGGGCGCTATGGGTATTAAAGATTGGAAATTGACCCTACGACCATCCGAAGAAGAAGATGAAGTTACTCGATTGCGTAGAGACGAGATGGAAGTCAACATTGCACAAAGAATGATGATGCTTGGATTTAAACCTCAATTAATTGATGAACATGAAAAAGATATTCGTTTCTCTTATGCTGCTCCTCCACCAGACCAAATGGGCGCTATGCCTCCCGGTGGTGGTGGAATGATGCCTCCGGGTGGTGGAATGATGCCTCCGGGTGGTGGAATGATGCCCCCAATGAATCCGGGAGCAGCCACAGCCGGTACAATGCCTCCTAATATGATGAGAGGAATGCCTCCGGGTGGAATGCCTCCGGGTGGAATGCCTCCGGGTGGAATGCCGATGGGTATGCCTCCATCACAACCCGGCGGAGAAGG
>VTLG01007491.1_pt1 | contig 60506 bp, 54 predicted proteins | sample 4694571 | NCBI WGS metagenome assembly VTLG01 (sample SAMN12604809, study PRJNA352737) | marine metagenome | biome: ENVO:00000447; feature: ENVO:00000209|ENVO:00000569|ENVO:01000036; material: ENVO:00002151; isolation source: viral sequences binned using virsorter ...
TACTAATCTTATTTGTGATTTTTCCCCTACTGGTGCTCTCCAAAAGTTAGCTTTAAAATCGCTACTTTTGCCCTTGCCTGGGTTGTTTAGTCTGTCTAAACGACTTTTAATTTTACTTAAATCCATATTGATTTCATTTAAATATTATATATTAATTTGTACTTTACACGATTGTATAAAGTATTTTTTGATAAACCAAGTTTTTTATTGATTATTTTTTGATTCCTGCTCTTATTTGTAGATTTTTAATACCTTCACTTACCTCAGGCCAAGGAAGACTTAATAAAAACTGATTAGATCCTGCATAAGTACCAGAATAACAAGAAGTAGAAGATGCACACTCTTCTTTAGAAGGATAAAGTTCTATATCTTCTAAATTAATTTCAAATTGTGGTGGTATTACTATATTAGGAGTAAAAGGTAAACAAAACTTTCCTGTCATCTGTACTAGGGGTGATTGTTCAAGACATCCCCAACCTACTAATGCTCCTTTATCTTTATCATCTTCTTCTTCAGGATCTATATTTATTTGACCACAACAATCACAATATGCTGAAGAAATTGAACCATAAGGACCCATTATTGGACCTACACCTATGTCTTGTTCACATTTATTACAGAACTTCCACTGTTGAGCTTCTGACATATCGTAAACTTTACTACAATCAGGATATTCACACATCCAGTCCGCTGGTTCATTAGCTGCTAAATTATAAGGGCCCCAAACATTCATATAAGCTTCTCCATAATTTATAGCTGCAGGGTCTGTACAGCCATAAATAGTAGTTAATTCATCTACATTTATGAAATCACAACATTCTTGGTTTGGACCCATTACAATTGTATTTTCTATGTATGAGAAATTAGGAAATTGAACTGGATCTTCTTCGTACATGAAGAAAGCATTACACATATACTGTTGCCCACTTGGATCTATCGTTCCCCAAGTAGATGTGGGACTTGTACATATATCTTCCCAAAACATACAAATACCATTATCAATAACAGCATCTGGATTATAATTTAAAGCTTCTGGATCGGTACATCCTTCTACATATTCACAATTTCCACCATCAACTAATGCATCAGGGTTATAATTTGAAGCTTCTGGATCCATACAGCCCGGCTGGTAAAAACAACAACAATTTTCTGTTCCTTCAGGAACGCCCGAACAAGCTTGATAATTATCAATTAAACTTCCGATATTATCATCAACATCTCCTAAACTATAACAAGCCATATCATAATCTCCATAGTTTAGTGCTATAGGATCAGTACATCCTATTGTTGGAAGATCTGGTAAATTTGTACAACATTCACCTTCATTAGTATATGCAGGTACAGAAAATCCATTATTAGCAGCATATCCATCATCCCCATATCCGCTCATGTCTGTGTCAAAAGTGTAGGGATATAATACTAAATAATTTATCATTTCCATACTAGTGTTATCAACCATGTTCCAATATTGACATGCTTGATAATTAAAAGCAAGAGCGGCAAACTCTGTATCCTGTGCTTGTACTTCATTAAAGTTAGCACAACTCCAACCATAATCACAAGTTCCATCATCAACATTTGCTTCTGGATTATAATTAGACATAATATTATTAGTACAACCAAATATAATATGATCACAACAAAAACAATATTGTTCGAATTCTTCTATTTCTTGGGTATCAGACATATTCGGGCAATCGTAACTACATGTTTGGACCCAATTACTTGAAGTACTATCTAAACAACATAGAGAATCACCTAATTCATCAGCATTAGGATCATAATTAAAGGCTGAGGGGTCTGTACAACCATAAACAGGATAAACACAAGATCCATCATCTGTGTCAGCTTCTGAATCATAATTAGATGCTGATTGGTCTGTACATCCTAGTATAGGGTCAACTTCCTCAGGACAACCCCCCTCGTCTAGAGGTGATACTTGAGAAGATATTACTATAAAGTCCTCTACTTGATTACAACAACAAGAACACATTCCCTCTCCTGAAGGTAGAATAAACCACTGATTGAATAATTGCCATGCAGAGCTTTCAGGCCCCAAACATTCTGCACACGCCGTCTCACCATCCCAACCAAAGGGGACAGCTTCCTGTACCCATAGATCAAAGTCTACAACGCAACTAAAGTCTTCTCCACTCCAGTTTTGTTCATTTAAATTTTGTAAAAATGATTTATAATCGTGCCTCACTATAAATTAATAATTTCTCTAATTTTTGTATCAATTTTTTTAAAACCCTCTGCTTGTACTAATAAAATACAATTTCTATAATTATTCCACTCTATAGAAAATGATTTATCTAAGACTCCATTGTTTAAACTTTTTATAAGTTCATTTAAGGCATTTATTGTATAAAGAGTATTTGTTTGTTTTTTTCTGTGAACTAATATTGTATTACCAACCGCAAATTCTCCTTCTACATTACCCATATCAATATTATAAGTTAACATAATTTTTTCTTTATCTGTGCTTTCTAAAACAAAAATCTTATCAAAGAGAACTTTGTAAGAAGATTGAATCTTTTCAGATATTTCTTTGATTTCGTTAGGTTCAACGAACGTACAGTATAAACGATTGTTCATAAATCATTGGGTTATTCTGTGTATAAATATAGATTTATTGCAAAGCCCCATAATGGATTCCTTTCTTTATGCTTATGGGATAATTACTACTGATTATATATTCTAATGTCTTAAAAAGACTATCATATTCGGCGTCACAAAAATCAAAAACAAACGCATCGTAATTATATAAGACTACTTTAGTTTTATAATCTTTTAATGCAATGTGTATAGTACTTAATATACGCATGTTTAGGTCTGTTTCTTTAGATTGAATCAAATAATTAAATAATATTTGGGGTGTTAAATCTTTATGGTTTTCTTTTTTTATTTTTTTATTACAATAATTTACTGTATAACCATGTTCTTGAAATTCATTCCATTTTTCATCTGTATATTTTTGTATACCTTTAAAGAAAGGATGGTGTAAATATTTTTTATTAACACCCCCATATATTTGTTTAAAAGTTAAAATTTTACTTTCTTTATATTGACTTGGTGTTGGGTCGTCTGTATCAAAATATAATTTGGCTAATTCATGATAAGGGTAATCTTTAAAGTCATATCCTATCATATTTGCTATTAAATAAGGATGAAAACTATCATAATCCATTTCTATAAAATAATCATTTTTAGGTTCGAAACAATCACGTTCTCCAGTACCATGTTTTAAACCTACAAAATTTATCCCATTAAAACTATTTACAGGTCGTCCTGTTGTTGTGTATGGATTATACCATCCGTATATATTATTATCTTTTACAGAGTGTTTTTTATTATATGGCTTAAAATGTTTATCGAACTTATCGTTAATTTTTAATGAATTTTTTTCTAACAAATATAAACTAGGTATAACTTTTTCATCATAATGAGTTCCTACATGAACTTGAAACCATGGCGTAAGAGCACGTTTTCTTTCTTGGCAACGCTCGTAGTGTTTCCCAATAGGTATCATTTTATTTACCTTTGTCTGTGGGAATTTACGGTAAAAATACGTGTGAGCTTGTGTGTCAAATTCATTTGGAAACGGTTCATTTTTTTCAAAATAATATTTGTATTGTATATCCGTATAAGATTTTAAAGGGTTCGCATGTAAAGCGGCTTTTTTATCTAAAATAAAAAGATTCTTAAAGGATTTTATATAGTCAAATACCTTATCTTTTGGTAAATTTATACATTCTGGGTGGTTGAGGGGTAAAATATAACCTTTATCCTCATATAACTCAGAAACATAGATACCAATAATTTCTGCAAGAGCGGGGTGGGTGTTGTCATTGCCATAGATATAGTCTATATAACATGATCCTGCGATTTTACTTTGCAGTACTTTAAATTGTGGGTCGGTTTCTATAAGATAAAACATACTTTAACATATGAAATATTTTTATAAAAACCTAATACTTTAACAACAAACTTGAGAATAGTAAGGTAATCCATCATAGTTTCCACAAAAACAAGTATATGCACCTTGTTCTTGTTCTGTATTGAAATCTTCAACATTGTGCATATAAATACCTGTACATAAACTAACATCATGGATATCACAAGAAGAACAATGATTAGGATCAAAAGGCCATAAACATCCAATACCAAAAGTTTCTGTAGTTCCATCACAAGAACTTTGACAAGTAGAAAGGGCTTGTGAAGCATATTCAGAATATTTATAAACACCGGTTCCATCTCCTGGATCTACACAAGTAGAGGATAAAGGAGCTTGCCCATCTGAATTTATAAATCCAGAATATCCTGAAGGAGGTATCCCCCATTGGGCTATACAATTATAGCTTTCTATTCTAGGAATTGTACCTTCTCCTCTATTTGGGGTAGCTTCAGTAGTTGTAGGGATTTCTGATGGTATGTTAGGAGGGGGATATTCTTTTAAAAAATCCTCATAATCCATATTTCTAGGAGTAGGTAATTGACTTAGATAATATAATTTAGGGTGAGGGTTTTCGGTATGAATTGGACCTTCCATAGGTCCTATTGTTGTATGGATATGGTATTCACCTATATATTCTGTACCATCTGCTCTATATAATTCTCCTCCTGGAGTATAGAGTCCTTCTTGATTTGGTATGGTTGGTCTTTGGAATTCATTAAAAATAGGAAAGAAATGAGATAAATTTTTCCATTGTCTTTCTGCTTTTTCGATTTCTAAAGAGTTTGATTTAAAAACATTACCTACTAAATACCATTTGATTTGTCCTACTTCATATAAATTATAGTCATAAATTTTTTCTTTATTTATCATACTATCATAGGTTTCTTTAGATATTTCTAGATAATATGTATCATTAATTCTTTTTGTAAAATATCTATGAAAATATCCTAGGGTGTAATCTTCTTCTGTAGGGTATCTTTTCATTGAAGGTATGGGTTCTGTATTTGTAATAAAATCTCTTACCTTAGGTTTAAGTAAGTTAAATTTTGCAACAGTTTTATGACGAATGGTTTTTTGTTTTTTAGATGGGGGTTTTATTGGGATAAGTCTATTTCCTGGGTTAAGGTTGTTTGATCCTTGATATAAAAACCCATCTAGAGTTTCCATATATTCTCCTACATAAGGAATTCCAGTTCTTTCATCTTTAAACTCCCCTCCAGGAGTTGATTTTATTACTATTTGTGATTTAGGTATTATATAGCTCATAGTTATTATTAATTCTAATCTACTCCATCTGTATCTTCATTTATTATCTCCCATATAGCCTCTAATTCACCTGGTGCAAATTCATTATTATCTCCTGGTTTAGGGATATCAGCCTCATAAAGCTGTTCTACTTCAATTTGAGAAGGATCAAATTCAAGATGGTAATGATCGGCATGGTGATCTTTATAATGGTCTATTATTTGTAAATTTACAAATTGAGGATATTCTGTTCTTATAATTTTAATTATACCATCAACAACAGCACCTCTCCAATCTGTATAGGTCTCTCCGATATTTGAATCTGAATAGGCATTAGTCAAATCAGGTCTATTAATGGGGTCCCCTAGACCTACTGAATTAGATAATTGGGCTAATTGGGTTTCATTTAAATCATCCAATGTCATAATCTGATATCCATCTGCAGGAGGGAATAGAGATGATTTTTTTATCATCATTTCTAAATGTTTACGTTGTACAGACATCTTTGCATAATTATCATGACCACTACTATTAGCATAGGATGAATGATAAACATTACTACCGGGGAATACACCACCATCTGTTCCCTCTTTTGTCATACCAGATACTAATCTAAAATCTACTGCTAATCCTAAATCTAAACCATCTTTTCTTTTGTTAGCATTATGGTAACTATTAGTTGAGGATGCATGATGTAAATCATTTCCTGCTGTAAAGTATAATTGTTGAAAAGGTGGTTCAGAGGGGCAGTCTGGAAAATCTTTAAACCATTTAGAATTTCCATCTTCATCTACAGCATCTAATTCTTTAAAGAATATTTCCATAAACTCTACTATTATTGGGTCTATATCTCCATTTGAATCTAATTCACCGCTTCCTACTCCTAAGTTGTTAGTGTAAATTTTTTCAATATGACCATGTTGATCCATTAATGCCCTTAATTGATTTGCGTACCACTGTACATCTTCATCTATTTCATTTAATTCTGGGCTAGTATCATTTTCTCCCTTTAGATTATTATCTCCTGTATTACTATGTATATTTAAAAGAGTAAAATTACCTTGGATTGTTGTTGTCCAATCTTGTCCTGATGTGATTTTTTGGCTTTCAGATTTTACAACAAAAGCTACATCATCTCCTTGATACCCAAGAGGTAATTTTTCTGGATTTATCTTATATAATTGTAAAGGAACTATACCTGCTATACCGTCTAAAGTTATATTGGAAGTTAGAGGTATTATTGCACTTCTATAATGGGTTGATTGTTCTCTAAATTGACCTTTATAATTTAAACTTTGTAATTTAGTTTTAGAGAAATTATTTTCATCTCCAGCATTTCCCTCATACCATGCATTAGCTTCTACATTATTAGATTTATTTTTTTCATTTACTGTGAAGAAAGGAGTCATACCATCCTCTTGATATCTAGGGTATCTAGCAGCAATTTTTACTCTTTGTTCTTCTATATTTGCAGCTAATCTTTTAGCTTGTTCAGCTGATAAAGGGGTTCTTGTATAATCAGGTTCCATTCCTCCGTCCTCACCAGATTTATAAACTATTTCTGATTTATAATTACTTTGTCCTAATTTTTTTAAATAAAAACCTAAACTATATAAAGTGTCACCATATCTTTTTAAGTCCTCTTCATATTCTTTTCCTGCTTCTCTTATCATTTTCCATCTTTCTTCTCTTGACATTTGAGGAAGGGTAAATCTGCTTTTTATACCTTTACGAAAAGCTTTAAAAGATAATGATTCTAAAGAATCTATATTATCAGGTGCTTGAGCTGCTATAGATATTGATGCTGCGAAATCATTATCTAATTTAGATGAAAAAAAGTTCTGTCTAGAAATAGAATTTAATCCTTGTGGGTCAAATTCAAATATATTTACCGGAGGTCGTCCACTAAGAGTAAAGTCTAATATTCTAGCTACATGTGGTCTTTCATGTTCTGTGTGTACCCCAAAATCATAATATCCCCCACAAGCTTTATTTACATCATTCCATATAGTAGTTATATAATCATGTAAATTAAATACTTTTTTCTTTCTTCTTCTAACTTTTTTTTCATCAGATACATCTGTATTATACTCTTCGAATAATAATGATTCATAATTTTTAATTAAATGATCTAGATTAAGATAAACATGTCCTATAGAATGTATATCAGATTCTACCTTAGTAAAAGAAGTAAAATTACCTGTTTCTTTTTCCCAATTCTCATCTCCAGGTTCTATGTCTGATTTTTTATCCTCTCTATGTCCCTCCCACGCCTGAAATCTTAATTGGGGTATTTGGTGAGGCATTATACATATACTAGGATCAAAACTACATCCTAACATAGGGGGATATTTTTTATCTAAGGGACCTCCATCACCGGGAAATAATTTTGGTAAAACTTCTGGGACAGAATATCTTATATAAGAATAACCTTTAGAATGTTCTGGGTGTTTTTCTATATTGTCTACTTTAGTTGTACTTTTAGGATCATATGTGGGTTGATTTGGGTGGAGATAAGTTAATTCTGATAAAGGAGTGTTTTCTTGATAATGACCTATGGCTTTTTGATTTAACAACTGACATAACAAATCCCATCTAATAAAAACTCTTTTATCATAACCACTATCTACATTATCGGAATCGGTGTTTTCTCTACCAGCAACTATTTCTTTAAGTATCAAACCATTCATCAAAGAATAAAAACCTAATTTTGATCCGAATAGTTTTTCTGCTTGTAAAGCATCTCCAGAACCTCCTACATCCCATCTATATTTATTTGCTTCTTTATCATACATATCCCTTGCTTGAGGATTATCTAAGTAATCTGTTTGGGGTCCTAAATTATCAGATGGAAGAGCACTCTCTGCAGAATATAGTTCATCTAATGCTTGTGGGGTAAAATCTCTATGCCTGTCTACATTAAATTGAGTACCATATAAATCCGTTAACCCAATCATTTCATTTACATGTTCATCCCAAGAACCAGTATCAGGTAATTTAAGTATTTCTGCTGCTATTTTTTTAACTTCATCAAAACCTTCAACAAAATCTTCACTCCATTGGTTTAATTTAGTTACGTCAATAGGTCTATTTTTACTATCTACATATTTGTATGTAACCCATTCTGTGGCCTCATGTTCAGTAGCCGATAACATGTTTCTAGTCCCAATCCTTACATTTTTCCACCAACTAGGATCATCCTGCTGTACCTTCATTCTTACATTATGCTTGTCTGTACCTTCTAAACGTAATTGGGCTTCGTCTCCTGCTCTATCGAAAGTGTTTTTTATTGATTTTAATAGATATAAAAATTCATCTACAGCCTCATATTCCTTTCTAATATTATAGTTTCCACTATTTATCTGATTCCATTCGTTATCTGTTAACCCACTTATACTATCATAAGTAAGTCCTCTTGTAACTAATCTAGAAGGTACTTGTAAAGCTTCTAATAATTCACCATGTGCTATTAATTCAGTAACACAATCAAACCCCCCATCTTCTCTTGCTTTAAACGCAAAATTTTTAATATATCCTATAAAACCATCATAATTTCCTCCTGATATTTCTTTTTGTTTTCTAATAGAACGATTCATTGTATTTAAATCCGACTTTGGATCCCAAAATTCCTCAATAAAACCAAATTCATCATTTTCTATCTCTCCTTTATTATTTATGAAAGGAGTCCATCCCCATTCTAATAAAACAGGATATCCAGGTCTCATATATAAAGTTTCTAAAACCTGTAACTGTCTTCTATTAAAACAAACAAAATTTACAGTGGCTTCTCTAAGTGAACCATCTTCTGATTTAGTATTTATTTGGGCATCTGTTATACCTGGCATAGGTACTATACCATAACCATCTTTTGTATTTCCTCTAACATTTATATCCCCATATGTGTGGCCTTTTTGATGTGTATCTATAAGACCATGTTGTGCAAATCCTTCTCTTGTTCCTCCATGTTCTCCTCCAAAACCTTCATAACTACCACTAAATATATATTGAAATTGAGTACCCCCTTCTAAAACATATTGCCTAGCTAAACCACTATAATTACCATATTTACCAGAAGCCAGTAAATAATCTTCGTCTCCGTCTTTTTCTAATATATTATTATTAGGTTTTAAATCTACCCCGGAAGCCATTCTAACAACACATTGTTTTTCTGTGACTAATTTGAAAAAAGCAGATCCTGAGTCTGAATCTATATTTCTGCTACGATGTTCTGTAGGGTCTCCTGTAAATTCGGCTTCATAGCCTAAAATTTCCTTTCTTCGATTTAGTTGTTTTTGAACATAATCATAAAAAGGCTCAAATATTCCTTTAATTGTAGACATAACTATTTATTTATTTGTTCGAAATCTTTTAATATTGTTCTAATATCTTGAGGTATCCTAATTTCTATATTAGGCTTTAAACCATAACCATCTCTTTTAACATTTGTGGGATTAGCATTAGCAATTATCCACCATAATCTTACATCTTTATAAAACTGATATGCTAGAGAATCAAGTCTATCCCCTATTGAAGTTAAAACATAAATGTCATTAGGAGAAGGAGGAATATTTGGGTATTTAATATTTGTATAAATTCTTTTCCCATTATTTCTTTTCATTTTAATATGTTGAACTCTATTTCTCATTTATTTTTTAAATATATTAAGCAAAATCACTACCCATATCAATAAAATCACCAACATCATCACCTAAACCCCAACCATCGTTGGAATTATTTAAACCTCCCCTAAAACCATCATTTCCTAATTGAACTGAATCTATTGAAGATTCTTCACCGTCTTTATCTTTACCTAGACTTTTTAGCCAGTCTTTTGTTTTTTGGAATAATTCTTTTCCTTCATCTAAAAGACTTCCTTCTCCTGGAACTTCAGTCCAAACTAAACTTTGTTCATTCTTTTTATTATTTTTATCTATTCTCCAATCTGGGCCTAAATCCCCACCATGAATTCCTATAAAAGGAGATGTTGGAGTATTTTGTGGGTTAAATGCGTGGATTGGTTGGAAACCAAGATTAACATCTAACACATGGGGTAAAACCAACATATCTTTATCCCTTCCATTTAAAGTTTCAGTATTTTCTGATACTTCTGCTCCTAATTTATCTTTAATTTTATTTAAATTTGACATGCCATAACCTTTATCTGATGCTATTTCCCAAGGATAATCTTTTTGCCATTTTAAACCTACTTGAGTTATTAAACCTGGTACTCTACTAAACCAATCACCTACTGTTAGATAAGCATAAGGGGTTCTTATCCTTCCCATTGCAGAATAATTAGGAGCTGTTTGGGCTACTAAATAATTTAATTTTTGATATAGGGGTTTCATTTCCCATCTAGTTTGGGCTGCTATTTTAAAACCTACAGATATGCTTCTATTAAATTGTTTGTAGGTATAAAAAGGTTCTCCTCTTCCATTGTATTTAAACTCATTATGAGAAGCTCTAAAATCATCTGATAGATTATCTAAAAAAGCTCTAAATACTATAAAATCATTTTGATTAGTATCGTGATCTACTACTTCTATTCTAAATTTTACAAAATCTTTAGATTTTTCTTCAAATTTATTTGTAGTTTCTTTTAATTTTAAAATAGGAAGTGCATTTACTAAATCTATTTTTCCTTTTAATTTTTGATCATATCCTATTTTATCCATTCCAACAAGGCCTTTTGCTCCTTGTTTTATTCTATTCCAAAGACCTTCTTGTTGTGATTTTTTACCCGGATCACCTAAACCATATTTAATCTCTCTTCTTTCTTTTTTCTTAAAACTAGTTTCATAATTTGTAGCTACAATTCCTGAACCTACTTGCCATCCCCCTAAAGATAAAGCTCCTCCTCGTGGTACATTTCGTATTCCTGCTAATGCTATTTGTTGGAGTGTATTGATTCCTAAATTATAAAATTTGGGTTTTCCAGGATTTTGTGCCTGAAGGGTCATTTGTTTAGCAATAAATTGGGCACCTTGAGGAGATGCAAAGAATTTAGTTATTCTCTTAACATCAATTAATCTTCTATTAATTGCTCCTCTTATTCCACCTCTTGTAAAAGCATCTATTGTATTATCTTTTAGTTGAAAATTTTGACCAATACCATATTCAAATGTAGGATTTGCATTTTCATCACCGACATCCCATTTAACATAATCTCCTAATATAGGACCACCCTCTCCAAAGGATATTCCTTTAGATGGATAATCTATATCATAAGCACCTGGATCTTGAGATCGTAATCTTAATGTTGTACCCTCAATTTGACTACCACTTTCTATTAAAGATATAGAAGGGGGTGAGGCCGAAAAACTAGCTGATAAACCCATAAACTCTTAATTAATAAGATCCTTCACCTGGACCATTATCCTGATATTGTGGAGGTTTTTGTGTGTTTATGTCCAAACCCTCTATATCCTGAAATGGTGATATTGATGGAGATGGGAGATACTTGTTTCCCGTTTGGGTTGTTGTTGTATTATTCAATAAATGTACCATATGATCTACTGAAGTGCCTACAAAAGGAGAATCACTAACCCCATATAAAGTATGATAAGGACCGTCTGCTGGATTAGGTCCAGTACCATCTGGTCCTCCTATAGAATTTCCTAATTCTCCTAATACATGTCTATCGTATTTGGATTTTTTATCTTTTAAACTCATAAAATTGTTTTTTTAAATTAATAATTATTTTTTATTATAAATATAACTTATCTAAACCTTGTACCATGATGAGATTCTACGTTAATGTTTAGTTTTTGTTTATTAATTGATGAATCAATTCTTTCTAAAATAGCATTCATTCTACCAAAATTTTCTGATCTAACTACAGATTCACCTGAATGGAATAATGCTGCTCCTCTATCAAGAGTTACCATTTCTTCATCACCTAAACCTTGATAACTTTTAACACTTGCTGCCGTAGTATCACCACCCCCACCCGCTGTTGCTCTACTTTCTGCACCTTTCATTGCTGCAGCAAAAACAGCTGCAGCTCCAACAGCAGCAATTAAACCTATTCCTGCTGTCATAGCAGCCATAGTAAAACCAGCTCTTAAAGCAGATAAACTTAAAAATTTACCTACCATTTTTAAGGATGCTATTATAGAACCCATCTTCATAACAGCCATTAATCCTAATATTCCATATACAGCTTCTGTACTACTTAAAACGTTAGCCATTACTTCTGCTATTTTACCTAAAGGACCTTTTGCAAGTGATATAAAAGTAGTTTGAAGTTTTTCTGTAAAATCTGCTATTTGTTGTTGAAGATCTCTTTGTTTTAGCATATTTAATGTTTGTTCATCTCCTGCATCTCTTGCTTGTTGTTCTATGTCTGATAATTCTGCGTTTCTCAAAACTAAATCAGACATTTGATTTACAGACATTCCTAAAGCAGCTGCGTATTTTTGTTTTTGTAGGGTATTCATTCTTAAAAATTCATACTCACTTCCTAATTGGCCTACTATTTCTTTTTGTAATGATTCATAATCTCCCGTTAATGCATATAATCTGGCTTTTTCTAAATTAAGTTGTTTACCTATGAATAATTCTGCTGTTAGTTCTGCTTCAATGGATGATTGAAAATTTAACATGTTAGAACTAATACCTGCTAAATCTTGAAGAGTTAAACCAAATGCTTGTGCTTGTGCTGTTACTCTTGCTATTTCTTCATAAGAACGACCTATATTAGCTCTTATTAATCCTGTTGTTTCAGAAGCTGCTTTAAAAGCTACTTCCATATCTACAGTTGCTCCTACCATATTTTCAGCATTTCTTATACCCTTCACCATTGAAATGGATTGTGCCTCCATATTTTGGCCTGTTCTTTGGGCATTGAGAGCTAAATTTGACATTCCTTTATTAGATATTCCCATAAGTTTTGATAACTCACTAGCTTCTTCTAAGACATCAGATCTTAAAGTTCCTGCGTATAGTCCTGTAGATGTTGCTATTCCTGCCATTGTTTTATGGAGGGTTTTAAAAGTTATACTAACTCTTTGAGAAGCTAAAGCTAGTTGTTCAGTACGTTCATGAACACTTTTTGCTATATCAGAAGTAAAACCATAAGTTTTATTATATCCTTTCCATAATTTATCTAATTCATATACACCACTAGTCATCATAGCAGTTATTCCTCCCGCTAGATACTTACTTTTCATAAAACCTTTAATATTTTCTTTTAATACCTTTCCTTGATGTTCTAAGCTATTTCCTTGGTCTTTTTGTTGTAGTAGTATATCTTTTTCAACTTGAAGTTTTTTTCTTGAATTTCTTGCCTCTTCCATATCAAACTTTAAACCATGTTTTTTCATCGTCTTCATCTTCATTGCTAAAGCTTGCATTTTAGCTTTATTTTTCATAAGACCATCATCAATTTGTTTAGATGCATTTTGTCCTTTATTAAGTTTGTTTTGAATAGAAGCAGTTGATCCTAAACCTTCATTAATTTTATTGATAGAATTATACATAGAATCATATACACCTGCTAACTTTAAAAGTTCAGCTGATTGATCCTGAATAAGTTTTATTCCTTTTTCTAGTTGAGAATTAGTATTTTGTTTTCTTGCCATAATGAAATAATGTGTTTCATGTATAAATATAAAAAAAGTAAAGGCAATTGCCTTTACTTTCTAAAATTATACACAGAAGATGGATCTATATTGGGGCGCTGTATTGAGGGTTGACTTGAGCTTGGACCTCTTTTAGCTTTTTCCATTTCTTCATTTTGTTTTTTGTTATACTCACTAATTTTATGAGTATGGAATCTTCTTAACCAAACAGGCATATTATAGACATCGTAGTATTGAAATCCACCACCACCATGGAATACTAGGTCATGCACTTGATCAAATATAAGTTTCCTATATTGTGGCGTCAGGCCAAAAAAAGCTAATACCAACAGGGATGTCAATTGTAGTAACATTACCACTCTGGTCTTCATAATCATATGATAAATCGACACTTGGTTGGATTTTTTTAATATAGTTTCTTAATTCTCTTGCATCTCTAGCTAAAAACTGAGTATCTACAAATTCTCTAATAGTTTTTTGCTCATAATCTCCCTCTATTGAAGTGATAACATATTTCATTCGAGTTGATAATTCTCTAGTTACCTCTTTATTAAGTTTTTTAAGACCTTTTAATTCTCTTTGGATTTTTTGTTCATCACCGTGAGTTAGAAATTTAAAAGTTATTTCTTTTTTAGCTGTAGGGAGAGTATATGAAAATTCATTTTTACCATCTATTACTAACTTTTCATCTAATTGTTTATCTTTAATAGTAGTTAAATCAATGTTAATTTCTTCTCCTCTATGATTAAAAGTATAATCTTTACCATAACCTAAAACACGAGCAGCAACTAAAATAGCATCTTTGTCGCCTGTTAGTAAGGTATTATAGTTGATATCAGTCACTATAAGAGATTTTAATAATTTATCAATTACTGTTCCATTTTCGATTAAATTAGGATTTGTTAATATGTCTTCTTCTTTAGCAGTCATATATTTCATTTCTATAATTCCTTTTCTTAATGGAGAGTCTTTTGGGTAAAGTAAACCTTTTGAAGGTAGAGTAACTTCCTCTGCAGGAAATAATTGTTTTGTTTTATCCATAACGTTATTTTAATTAAAACTGGTTCAGATATACATATATGTAGAATAAAGAAAGCGCTAAAATAAGCGCTTTTCTTTATATTAAGTAGCGATTTTAGTAATTTAAGATAGCGTAATCCATTACTATAACTAATGAAATATTAACAGGAGTATCTGTATCCCAAGACATATCTCCAAAATTAGCTGATTGACAATAAGCTCCTTTTAATTTCCACTCTTCAACAATATCTCCTACAGGACCTAAGGTTTTAATTAATATATCTTTTTTATAGAAATCAGAATAACCATCTCTACCTGTTACAGATTCATGTGATAAACGAATCCATTCCATTACTGCTTGGGCGCCTGATGGGGTTACGGGATCATAAAGATCACATGTAATGTTTTCCCAATTTGCTTTACCTTTAAGTTTTCTTTTCACATTAATATGATCAAGAACTACTTCTCCAAAAGTAACACTAGGTCTAGATATTTTTTTAATAAGATATCCTGGAATACTTCCTGCTCCGTCATCAATTGACATTAAAAACCTGTTTTGTAGTTTAGGTTCAAACGCTGTAAACATCATCCCCCCTGTTGAATCTATTATTCCCATTTTTTTATTTTTTTTATTCCGTTATAAATATAATCTTTTTTAGTTTTTATGAGGGGAATGTTGCTCCCGTTGGTAATACATTAAAGTCAAGTATTATAAATTCAGCTGTTTTAGCAGGTTGTAAGTAAATTGCACCTACTAATTGATTTCTATCAACAATATCTGGTGTGTTATTACCTTCATCCATTTGTACTCTAAATGCATATAATCCTTGTCTTTGTTGTACTGATTCTAAATATGGATTAACTATATTTAAGAATCTATCTCTTGTTTGAATAGTATTTTGTTCAAATACTAAGAATCTAGAAGAACTTGCAATAAATTTCTTAAGTGCAATTAATAATCTTCGAACATTAATTCTATCTAATGCTGTTGATCTTTCTTGTAATGTTTTCTGTCCCCAAATACAAACTCCTGTTTGTGGGAATGTTGCTATTGGATTAATTTTTGCATCATATAAAGTATCTCTTTCAGCTTGATTTAATCTTATTTTAGCTTCTAACACATTACCTAAAATACCTCTGTTTAAACCTGCAGGCGCAAACCATTCAGCTCCTATTCTATCTGAAGCTGCTATGGCTCCTGGTACTATTACCGATGGCGGTACAAATACTGGCTTATTAGCAGCAGTATCAAGTACTTTAACCCATGGATAATAAACTGCAGCATAGTTACTATCTAAACCAGAGACTACACTAACTGCATTATTTACAGATGATTCTTTTTTAGCTAAATCCATTACATAAAAACAATCTCCTCTATCTTCAACCATATCAATTCCTGCATTTGTAATTAATGGATGGAGTGATTTAATAACACCAGGCATAGCTAACATATTGATATCATATTCATCTTGATTTGATAATATATCAATTGCTTTTTTATATCCTTTATACCCTGCTGCTGATGTAGTACTTAAATCAAATCCAAATAAATTAGTACCTGAGGCATATGTGCCTCCTTCTGAACTTTCTGCTCCTGTCCATATAGGAAGCCATGGTGCTGTACCATCATCTCCCCCTTGGAAAGGAACTGAGAATTTTATTTGATTTGATGTTGGTCCACTCGTTCCTGTTACATCTATAGAGGCACTTAAGGAACCTGTCCATAAACTTGAACTTATATGGCCATATTCACTATCTACATTAAATTCACCTGATTTATTTGTTTCTTGTGTTGAAGGTAAAGGTTTTATCCAGTTATCATTATCTGCTTGTTTTTCTTTAAATTTCCATCCTAAATACCCTTTAGTATTATAAGCTCCATCTGTTCCTAATGATTGTGATACTTCATAAGAAGCTGATGGAAATTGAGATACTGATTTTAATTTAGCTGATGCTATTGGGTTAATAGGAGCAGAAAATCCTTTAGGTAATAATTTTGGTGAAGTTGATTTTGCTTCTACTGCTTGATCTACTTCTATTCTAATATAAGGTGAAATGTTAGGATAATTACCTAATAATTCAACTTTACCTAAAGTATCATTGTATTGGGGGTATCTATCTCCAATTTTTCTTGAAATATAAGTAGGACTATCTGGATCTAAAGTTAAGTTATTATATTGTTCTACAATAATAGGATTTTTATCTGTATCATTAAACTTTCTTACAATTAAAGAAAATTGTGAATATTGTTCTTCACCGTCTATGTCCGACATTGTTTTTTGGTTAGCAATAGATATTTTATAATCTGTATTGCAAGAGGTACCATGTGCTAATGTATGAACTTTAAATAATGGTTTTGTAGTTGTTTCACCTATTGTTGTATAATTAGATCGAATCCAAGGTGTAGAAGCATAACTATATCCTTCTGTTTGGCCTATACCATTAAATTCCATATCTGAACCTTGTACTGCTACTCTTACTGTAGATGCTTTACCTAAAACATCATATCCTGGTACAGATGAAGCTTGAGATTGGGATTGTAAAGATTTAAAATTTATATAAGTATATCCTTGAGTTCCTGTATATGCATTTACTGCTGTTTTACTGTTATCTGGTGTATATCCTAATTGTTTAAATAAATAATCAGCTCTGGTTGGGTCCATAGAAGCAGAAAATATATTATGAGCAGCTGGTGTAGATTCACCTGATGAACCTTGTAATGTTATTTTAAATGAACCACTAAATGTACTACCACTTATTAGAGCAGAACCACTATATCCTATTATATCTGTTAATGACAAATCTGGAGAGTCTGCATGGCCCCCTGTATCTTTTGAAGGGAAAATAGCACCTAATATTACTCCACTAGCTCCTGGTAGATAACCTTCTATCTTAAAACCATCTTCAATTGTTGATCTACCTATTCCTGCTAACCCTGCAACTAAATAAGCTGGTGATAAAGTTGTTTTATATGTATATCCTCCCCCCGCTAATACTCTACATACAGTTACTGATCCTGCATTTTTTAAATATTCTCTTACTGTTTGGGGTACAAAAGTTTCTGAGCTTAAACCTCCAAATCGTCTTTCATATTCTGCGAAGCTATTTACTACTGTTGGTACAAATGCAGGTCCTTTTACAGTAGGTCCTACCATTGCGGCTCCTATTGCTCCAATTCCTGCGGGTAAAAATGATAAATCATTTTCTCTGGTAAATACACCGGGTGATATTATTTGTTCTGCCATCTTATATTTTTTTTATAAATTTATGTCTTTGGTTGTTCCCCTATAAATATGAAAGAGGGTTATAAACCAAACCAAAAACTGAAGCTTAAACGTAAAGCTTAATCGTCAATAAATATAAGAAAATTTTACAAAACTATGTTAAGGGGGTAAAAGTACCTGTTTCTAGGTCTATACTTCCCTTACCGTATTTAGATGTTAAAGTTTTTGCTATAGAAGATTCTTGTTCTTCTAAATTTTTCATTTTATTTTTTAATTGAATTTCTTTTTCTTCTAATTTATATTTTTGAATACATAATTGACCAAATTGAACTGTTAGTTTATTAATTTCGGTTTTTAAATTCTTTATATCATTAATTTCTTGTTGAGAAAAAGATTGAGGGGTTGCTTTAACTTCTGAAGGAGATGGAATTTTATTATCTTTTATAGCCATAACTTTTATTGTTTATATATACATATATTATTAATTTAAAAACATTAAGTTTTTTCTAATCTAATATAACCCCCATAACATCTATTTGCCGCTGCTGGTGTCCAATTTAATATACAATAAACTCCACTTCCTCCTGTAATATCTGTTATGTCTTTTTCTGTATTTGTTGCTGTTGCTGTTCCGCATATACCTGCGTTAAGACCTGCTGTAGTAACACTGACACTACTAGAATATGTTGTATATGTAGAAGCTGCTGGATTATTATCATATACCATTGTTTTTGTTGCTTTGTATCCTTTTGGGATCATTTTCATCGCAGTATATACATTTATACTACCCCCATCTGCTAAATAAGCACCATTTCCTCCTATTCCAGAAGCTCTAGTACGAGAATAATCTGTAATATCGTCGGGAAAAAATTCAGCTGGGGTTATATAAATGTAAGTTTCATATATAGATCCTATATTACTACCTTCAAATTGACTTGCTGTTATAGCACCTGAAGCTGTTATATGGCCAGTTAAATTTATTCCATCACCATCATATGTTAAATTTGCTTCTGTTGATACAGTACCATCACCATCATCTGTTATTAGTCTATTCGCTCCTCCACCAAAACCAACTTCTGTAAGATCTAAGCTTAATGTTCTAGCATGTGTTCCATCCCAATTGACTCCTGAATTTAGATCTACGCCTGTACCAATTGTTAAAGCATTTGATACATTTGTTGCTTCTCCTATAACATCTCCTGTTAAGCTACCTGTAAATCCTACTGCTTTTATATGGTTTGAAGATGTTATATTTCCTCTTACATTTATATGGTCTGAAAAGTCTAATTGATCATCTGTTCCTGTTGATTGGAAAGCGTCAGCTATTACAGTTCCACTACAACTTATATTGCCCGATGATGTTATATTTGTTGCATATATATCTCGAAATTTTGCTCTTGTTGGGTTTCTATCAGCAGATTGTATTTGTAATCCATCACTTGTATCGAATTTTAAAAAACCTTCTACTGCTTTTGTAGTTTTATTTATAAATTCAATTGTGTCACCTAATGTTATAAAATGATCAAATGATCCCGTAGTTGCTTTTATTGTATGTCCTGATGCTGTGATGGAGCCTTCTACTACTAATCCAGCGCCTCCTATTTTAAAATTATCAAATTTTTCATTAGGATTAGGGTCATGTGTAAGTGATAAGGTTTTTGATTCTTTTATTGATTGAATACTATAACCTTCTATTATAAAGCCATTTTCTATTTGAGAAAATCCTATACCTTTACCGTGTTTAACAAAATGTAAAGAATCAGATGAGAGATATATGTCTTTCCAAGGTTCATCAAGACTTCCTAAATCATATTTTGAAGAAAGAGAAGATGAAGGTATTATTGATCCTCCTACTACTAATGTTTTTGTTCCTACCTCAAATACATTATTATTTTGAGATCCTATAACCATACCTCCTATTCCAGGAGTAGCAAAAAAGGCTTTTGATGCAGATATATTTGAATTTAAAGTAATGAGATCATTTGTTTTATCTAAATTATCTCCTGTTAATTTGAATATATTTTTTTCAGATTTATAGAATAAAGTACCTTCTTTAACATTAATAACAATATCATTAGGTCCAAAATCAGTAGATTTAGGGTCTGTATGTTTAATTTTTATAGCCATATATTATAAATATAAATTAATCTACTCCTATTACTTCAGCTATATTAGCTGTTGCTACTGTATTTATTGAATCTATATTTGATGATGCTACCCCAGAAATTGTATGACCATATCCGGTTTCATATGCAACTTTAATATAAAATTGAATCAACTGTCCTTTAGTTGCACAATTAAGAGAGAGTACCCTTATCCTCATTCCATCTAAATCACTATCTGTCCACGCTGCAGATCCATCTGATGTTGTTCTTACGGTTCCAGTAAGTGTTGATGCGGTTCTTCCTGCGGGAACTGTAAGATTTTCAGGGTATAATGAAGAACCAGCTGAGTTTTGTATTTCTGTATTAGCTGTCCAAAATCCCGAACGACTATTGTAATTACCAACAAGTATTAATTGAACACTAGTAATACTAGTAGCCCCTAATCCACTAAAATCAAAATCATCAAGAGTGACCACTAAATCTGCAGGTTGATTTGTTGTGTTCCAGGTATTAGAAGTTTCTCCTTGGTCTAACTCAGACACATTAGAAGAGTCCCAATTAGTATTGGTTATTGCAGCTGCAGGATTTAAATATGCTATTGCCATTTATAATTTCTCTATTATTTGTCTATACTTAGTTCCATTTACTTCGTAATCTATATATGGTTTTTCCATAAGCGTATTTTTATAGAGACATTTCCATTGCATACATCTAGCATACCATTGGTTTTTAAATTTATCTACAAATTCACGATGTCTATCTCTAGTATTTCCAAATTCTAAAACATCATCATAAACTAAATCAAATTTTTCTTTTGGTTCATATTCCCAACTAAACATATTTAGTATTTCTGCATTATGATTTTTGTTCCATTCTAATGCAGATTCATAGATTCCTTTATTCGGCTCTATAATAACATGTCTTTTTATTCCTTGTTTTTGAAATTCTGTTGCTGTCCAACCCATTCCAAATCCTAATTCTAAGACAGATTCAAACTTGTATTTTTTACAAAGTAATTCAACACCCTTTTTTATTCCTTTTTGCTCATGATGGTATAAAACACATTCATCTTCTCCTTCAATATAATAACCATGTTCTTTTTCAGTTAATTCACCATTTATCCATTGGGTGGGGGTTATCATATTATTCATAATTATGCACTTACTACTACCCATGTATTATCTGGACAAAACCATATCTCATCATCATCCCCCATATTATATCCTATAATTCTTACTACATCATTATTTGAACTAGGAGCGGTTACAGTTGCTTGTCCTGCAGCAGTATCTGATAAATATAGTGGTACACCTTGATTATTTCCCACATCATGATCTAAAGTTATCATTCCTCTTAATAACATTCCATCAACATCAGGGTCATCTCCTAGAGCTATTGCTAATAGTTGTGTTGATGTATTTGTAGCGTCTGCTAGGGCATCTCCCCATTCACCGTTTGTTTGTAAATAACATATATTTCCTTGTGTTGTACTGCCTCCCCCAAAAAATACAACATCACCTGTACCTACGTTGTGGTCTCCTGTTGTAGATACTTGGATATTTCTTAGTGCGATTTTAACAGTATTGGTTGAAGGATTTATTGATAATGAATTTTGGGTTTCTAATGTAGAATTTTGAGATGTTACTACAGTAGGATAATGATCAGCATCATCGTTTGTATCTGGGAAATTTGCTATTATATTACCACCACTTGAACTTATATTACCTGATGATGTTATATGGTTTGTTACTAAACTGTTACTTGAACTTATAATTCCTGAGGCTGTTATGTGGCCTGTTAATTTAAGATTAACGGTATCTAATCTGTCTGCTTTTATTGAGAGTGTGGTTAATGAACCACCATTACTTTTTTGGATAGCTGCATTATCTGCAGATACATCTATAAATCTTGAAGTTGGAGTATAATATCCTCCTCCTGCTACTACCTTACCTAGACTTGAACTTATGTGACCTGATGATGTTATATCACCTGAAAATAAAGCAGCACTTGCTGTAATACCAGTACTTGAGCTAATTGCTCCTGCTGTTTGGATCATTCCACTTGCACTTATTGTACCTGAGGAGGTTACATTACCTGAAAAAAATGCATTACTTGCTGTTATACCAGTACTTGAGCTGATTGCACCTGCAGTTTGGATCATTCCACTAGCGCTTATTGTACCTGAGGAGGTTATATTTGTTAGTGTTATATCACCATCAACTGTTAATAAAGAGTTACCAACGGTGCCTGTTCCTATTGCTACTTTATCTGCTCCTGCATCTGTCCATATTAAATCATTATTATTATCACCTCTAACTCTGAAATTTATATCTTCTTTTTCTGGATTTATATCGATAGTACTATTTCCGGTTCCGTATTCATATAAGTTTATAAATCTTAGATTACCTACAGTAACCTGCATAGCATCATTAGATAGTCTTATTTTTGTATCTTTAGGGTCTGATGTGTCTGGTTCTGACATAATATACGCTAATGAAGCTGTAGCAGTCGTAATTGTAGAATCGGCATCTGGTAAATTAATTAGATTTGCTGTTAATGTTGCACTTGAACTTATATGGGATGAAGTAATAGCAGAGGTAAATGTCTTTTTTCCTGTAAATGTTTGATCTGTAGATAAATGAGCCGTATCTCCATCTAAATATTGACTTTGAATAGTTGTTCCTTGCCAAACTCCAGTTCCAATTGTTCCTACAGTTACTATATCTGTACCTCCTGCTATAGGAGAATATATTGTATTTATATTTGTTCCATTATCATAATAATCTATTGCATGTATTGTTTCACTTGAACTTATATGACCCGATGCTGTTACGTTACCCTCAAATTTTATTTTACCTCTAAGTAATTGTAGATCATTAATTTCAGAATTTCCAGCAGATAAGTTATTTAGTATTGTAATATTTCCATTCTCTATTGTACAAACATCACCAGTAGTAAAAGCATTAGCAGTTATAGTATTACTTGAACTTATTGTTCCAGATGCAGTTATATTTCCTTTAAATGTGTGTGAATCGTCTGTAGAATCACCAAAAATTGTAGATCCTGAAGAAACATTAACTACACTTTCGGAAACTATATAAGATTGGGCTCTAAGAGCTCCTGAAACTATAAGATCAGGTCCATCAAATTTTATAGGTAATGCGCTTCCAGTTCCGTCAGCAAGATTAACTCCATCTGTTTGGACTACTTTTTGGTAAGTATCCTGTATGTTCTGATTCGTTAGATCGTTTAATGCCATTTATAACCATTTTATTTTTGTTTTTCAAGTCTTTTTAAAACACCTCTTATAACTTCTTTATTATTTTTTACAGTGTTTTCTTTTAAGTATGTTGCCACTATGTTATTAAGTTTATTTCTTTTATAAGAAATATTTTTAATATTAATATTTTCATTTATAAGTAATTTAAGTAAATTAACCACATGTTGTTGTTCAGAAACAGTAACTTTAACTTTTGCCTCTACAATAGGTTTTTTAGTTGTTTGTGATTTTACTTCTACTGTTACTTTTTTACTTGTTTCAACTTCAAAATCTGATTCCCATGGAGTAAAAAATGTATCTTCTGCTATTACTTCTAATCGAATATTACCAGTAGTATCTTCATCGATTAAACCTTTTAATTTTCTAATGGGAATTTCACACTTACCTCCATTAGATATAGAACCATTGAACATTAAAGAATAGTCTTGTGTTTCGACTACTAATCGTGCTTTTGATTTTTTTAGACTTGCTCCTTGAAGTTTAATGTCACATTCAAAAAGTTCTGATTTATCTGTAAATAATTTATACATTAAATATGTTTTATTATAAATATAAAGTAATAATTAAAACTTAATATTTTCTGTCATTAGTTCTATACCTAGAATTTCTTTGGTAGCTAATTTTACATCACTAATTTTTATTTTATAATCATTGATATATTTAGAATCTTTATATGTTTTTCCTTTTACTTTACAAATAAGTTTTATTAATTTTTTCTTTTTTTCTTTATCCCATTTTTGCCATGGCTCGTTCATTAAATCGCCTCCAGCGTGACGAATTAATTCAACTTCATTCCAAGTATAACGAGGATATGTAGAATTATTAGGTGCTGTATTCCATTTAAAGGTAGCATCTACCCCATCAACAATTTTTTGACCCCATTCTATTTTAGTATACTTATTGCCTATTCCTGCCATATTATGCTAATACAAATTCACCCATATCTCCTATTATATGCCAAGCAGATTGACCAAATATTAATGTAATTCCCCTTCCTTCTCTGTCTGATGTTAGAGTTGTACCTGCTGCCAAATTTTGGGGTCTTAAAACCATATCAACACTGTTTGTTCGACTTTTATGTACTATATGTTTAACTTGTCCTGAAACTCCATCACTTAAAGTAAAATAATTTTCTGCACTATCTGTATTGCAAAAAGAAACACCGACATCTGGATTTAATGTTGTTGCGGCTGCTACTCCATTACCCCCATTAACATTTTCATAACCTAATATATTGTATCTTGAACTTATATGAGCACTTGAGCTTATTATATTTGATGATGAAATTTTTCCACAAGTGATAGTGTCAAACTTAACGTTAGAACCTGTTACATTAGCTGAAACATTTAACCCATCGGATTCATCTAACTCCATTAATACTGTGTTTTTGTTTTTAAATGTGAAACTTTGGCCTGTTTCATCATCATCATAATCTAATACAAAAGTCATATTACCATCAGATGTAAAGTTTTGATCAGATCCTTCACCAAAAACAATACCACCATAAAGATATACAAACCCACTTTCATCAACTTTAAATATTGTTGAATCTGAAACTCCATATTTAATTTGAAAATCAGTAGATGCACCTAAATTAGTTATATCTTCAAGTGTTACTATCAGAGATCCTGCTGATCTAATACCACTACTACCCGTAGTAAGTAGTAAATCTCCACTTGCAGTAATACTTGTAAAATTAATATTAGTTCCATCTACATACCCAAAAGAACCTGTAAGACCTGTTATGGTTGCACTTGAACTTATATTACCTGAAGAGGTTACATTTCCAGAGAATAAAGCAGCACTGGCTGTTATACCTGTACTTGAACTAATTGCAGAGGCTGTTAGGCTTCCATTTAGTTTGAAATTACTTCCAAGTATTTGGACTTTGTTTGCAGTACCACTTCCACCAGTATCACCAAATATGTATTCTCCTGAGGTAAAGGTCACCATTGGTAAGTTATTCGAAGTTATATAATATTCACCAGTAGCTTTTATATTAGATGCTGTTACATGGCCTGAAAATACAGCAGAACTTGCTGTTATACCTCTACTTGAAGTTATTTCAGCTGATGATGTTATTGCATGTCCTGTTAATTTTATACCATTACTTCCTCCAATAATATTAACTAAAGCCTGTGAGCTTATTACAGGAGTACGAATATGACCAAAGGATCCTGTACTACTTGAACTTACATTACCTGAAGCAGTTACATGGTGTGTTACTACTCCTCCACTTGAACTTACAGTACCTTGAGTTATAGATAAATGACTAAATGATCCTGTATCTGCTATTACAGAACCTGATATTTCTAAAGTTCTACCAATAGCAAAAGTTGAACCTACTTTAGCTTCACCCACTCCTATACCGGGTAAATATGCTTTTTTTAAGTTTAAATATTCAAAATTAGCTGCAGAAGCACTAAGAGTACCACTTATTATCTGTAAAGATGTTTCTGCTAAATTAAATTGTGAATCGATTAAATCTATATAATTACCTTGTGTAGGTATATCTCCTGATTCAAAATATGTTTTTAATATTGTTTTATTTACTTTTGCCATTTTATTATCCTATTTGATTTGTTTTTCCTATTTCTTGGAATCCTATTCCTTCTCCATGTTGTACTATATTTTGGGCTACAGGAGCACTTCTAACTGATTCTCTTGTTGATCTTATATCTCCAAATGGTGTTGTTACTATTTCGGTGCCAAAAGTTACTACAGATTTACTGTATGTCTTCTTCATAGCTCCATTAGCAATTTCTTTATTTAAACTATCTGGTACTAAATATCCTTGGATTGTTAATCCAAAACTAGACTTTACTACTCTGTCTTGTCCTTGAGATACTTCTGTTGTATTATTATATGTGTCTATTTGGGCATTAAATTTAAAACGTTCTGGATCTCCCCAATAACTATCTGATGAATAATTAATCATTTCAATTAATTTATTCATTTGAGATACAAAATCTGTCCAAATAGTACAAGTATATGTTAAGATAACGTAATCAGGAACTACAACTAGATAACTTTCTCTTTGGGGTTTTCTTCCTTGTAATATGCTAAAATTATCATATCTGTTTCTTGGTGTGTATCTTTCTTGAAATGAATAATAAAATTGAGGATTATTAGCATCTAATTTGTTTCCAAGATCTCTTCTTTTTTCAACAGTATCTCTTTTAAACATAATAAGAGGAGATTGAAGTTTACCTCCTTTATCTCTAAAATATCCATCTTTTTGAACCCCTTTCCATCTTTCAGGAGCCCCATATATAACAGGGACGGGAGTTCTATCTCCGTCTATAATAACTGAAGGTTTTATAACTTTATTAAAATAATACATTATAGCTTCATCATGGTCTTGTAATCCTATTGATATATTTTTTTTAGTGTCGTCTTTACGTGTAGTATGATCTCCTTTTTCTATACTTGGTCTAGTATCAGGTCCAGGAAAACTTTTATCAATTACAGGAAAACCAGGTTTAAAGTTAGCAGATAAATTACTTCTTAATTTATCATATTCAGATGAAGGTATTGGTCTTCTTGGATTTATGTCTTTTTTATCTGCCATTTATTTATGTATTTGCTATTCCTCCATATGGTTTTATAATTTCTGGGTATTTACCTCCTCTAAGAGGTATTAAATTTAATTTTTCTACTCTTGAAATATGGGTATTAAGAATAATAGAAAAACTATCTCCGTGTGTTGAAGTTTCTGTTGATAAAGCATAATCTTTATCTCTCCCCATTATTAATTGGTTTTCTATTTTACTATCGGCTTCATAAAAATTATTTCTAAAAAGTAATATATCTCCTACTTCAGGTATTAAATTTATATCTTGAAGTTCATTTTTTAAAAAACTAAAAACAACAGATTGATTTAAATCAGATCCAAAATCATCGGACGACCATACTTCATCTTCTCTATCGATTAAACACGCGATTTTCATGGGTTCATAGTAAACTTTACCCATAGACTCACCATAAACATTAGTAGTGGTTTGTTCTAAGGCAAATTTATAATAAGCAACTTCTGTTTGAATTATATCTTTCAAAAGTTCACTATTTATAGTATGAAATAGATTTATATCTCTTTGTTTTCCAAATAAAGCCATTATAATTTTTTTAAAGTTCCTTCTCTATAACTCATAGATTTTATTCCTTGTATTCTTACCTCATCATCATCATTTTGAGCTAAAGCATCATTTAAAAATTGTTGTAACATATTATTAGCTTCATCTCTTGTTACAAACTTTATTCTAATTCTAATATATTCGTCTGCTCCTTGTTTTTGAATATAATCTTCAGGAGTAATAATAGTTACAATTGTTATGCCCTTTAAAGCTCTAATTTCATTTGTTACATCGTAATGAGAAGTTGATGGATCAATATGAATATCTACTTCTACACTATAGTTATTTAAAACTTCATATAATATGTTTTTAAGACTAATCATTAATGTATATAAATTTGATAAGGATTATCTAACGAATATTGTGTTTGGGTTGCAGCACTTTCATCTGCTGCTCTTGTTGATTGACTAAGTGTAGTAGTTGCTTCTAAATCTTCTCTTAATTGTAATATTAATGCGTCTTTTTCTGCAACAGCTTCACTTATTAATCTACTGTGGTCTAAAGTAGTTTCGGACCCAGGAATAGGTACTGTTTGGTATTTACCCCTAATACCCCCTAACATCTCCTTACATATAGCTAAACAATATTTTCTGATCCATTGTCTTCCAGGTTCATTAATGTAGCTATATACTGGTCTTTTATAAGGAACATTTGACATATCTGTAATTGTACCTCTATCTTTTTCATTATCTTCACCTTCATCTGCTGTATCATCTATTGTTAAATCTTGAGATTGATTTGCTACTGTATATTCAAACCATAATGTGTAGTCTCTTGTAGGTATAGGAAATAATTTTAAATATCTACCTGCATTTATTTCAAAATGATAAGCTGATTTTCTTATTTTATCATTCATCTCGATTGCTTGTAGTTTTAAAGCATCAAAATACATAGGCATTAACATAAAATTCACACCTGGTGAATAATTACCAAATCCAAAAGTTTGCATTAATGATTGAATACCTGTACCTGTACCTGCATAAGGGTCAAAATACCTATTAATAGCTGCTGGTTGATAATGGTAGATTTTTTTAACTACTATTTTTTTACTTTTTGCTTGTATTTGAGAACCTGAAATTTCAAATTGTAATCCTGAACTACCTCCTGTAAAAGCTGAGGCCGTAACTCCTGTTAAACTACTTGTTACTTGGGTGTTTCCTCCTGTTCCTTCAGTTCTTTGGGTTAATTTTATTTCATATATTGTTTTATCTGCATTATGAGAAGAACTAACAATAAATGAATTTTTATGTCGACCACTTGGGTGTTGTAATGTTTTTAAGAAAGAATCTATACTTGCTGATAAAGCTGAATTGCCTGCACTTCCTTGTACACCATTTAAACCATCAGGATTAGAATAAACTCCGTCAGGATCATCAGTTGTTGTAGCATAACCTCCATAACTACCGGTAACAAATTCACCTACACTTGCACTTATATGAATATATTCGCGATATTCTCCTGATTGTGTTGTCATATTTCCTGCTACTCCTACTGATGGATTTATTCCCTCATTTGCTCCTTCTATCCATCCTCCTGCTGATGATCCTGTTGTAGCTCTGTAATGAACTGTAACCCCGTTTGTATCCGTTATAACGATTGATTGGGAGTGGGATAATTCAAAACCGGATCCTCCCCATTCTAAAGTTGTAGAAGCATATCCAGGAGTACTAGATAATAAATCATATTTTTGGGTTCCTTTTTTTACATCTAAAGAAGCTGAATATACTTTTTCTCCATAACTTCCACCACCCCCACCAGATGATCCTCCTCCTACTGATGCTCCTCCTCCTTCAGAACTACCATAAACATCGGACAAATCTATTTGATTAAAACCATCTTTATGTTCAGAAGCAGTACTATATCCTTTAACTCTCCATAAATTATTTATAATTTGAAATTGATAAACTTGAGCTCCATATTCACTTACTGCTTCTTCAAAAGCAGTAAAAAAATTAGTATCTTGTAATTCTATATCTACAAGAGGATATCCTAAACGTTTAGCACACCAATCTGCTACTTTAGGAGCATCTTCATCAAAAGTAGACGAACCTGATCCTCTAGTATTGGGGTCTTCATAATCATAAAATCCAAATGCTGTTTTACCTGTTGTAAAAGTTGCATTTCCTGTCCAAATAGGTATCTCTGCCATCTTAAAATTAAATTAGATTGTTCGGATATAAATATGGAAAGAATCTAAAAAATTAATGATACCCGTTTAGTAATTCTAATAAATTATCTATTGCATCATGTCTATGGCTATCATTTAAAACACATTTATATACATAATCTGAATTTACTAATTTAGCCATGTCATGGTATGCTGAGTAGTTTTTATCTTTTAAATCTATTTGATATGAATCTCCACAAAATATCATCTTAGAATCTTTACCTAATCTTCCAATAGCCATTGCTAATTGAGAACGTGTTAAATTTTGAAATTCATCTACAATAACAACAGAACTATCAAAAGTTCTACCTCTAAAATGAGCTAATGATACTAATTCAATTTGTTCATCTTTTTCCATTTTTTCTAATATAGGAGGTTTATTGTAAATTTTTCTCATATTTGAACGAATAGGAACTAACCAGGGTTCCATCTTTTCTCTTTCTGATCCTGGAAGAAACCCGTTATCTTCTGTAGATATAGTAGGTCTTGTTATAATAATTTTGTTATATTGTCTTTTAAAAAATTGATCTAAAGCTACTTGAACTGCTAATAATGTTTTACCACTACCTGCTTTACCTACTATAAAATTAAAGGGATGTTTAAGAATTTCTGTTTTTGCTTTTTTTTGTTCTTGAGATAGAGTTAATGAAAATTTTACAGAACCTTTTGGTGGTTTTTTTTCAGTGTTTTGTTTAGTCATATAATGCAACATTTGATTATACATATAAAAAAAAGAGCCGCTTATGCGACTCTTTTTTAGATAATTTAATAGATTAACTATTAACTGTCAGCAATTTCTACTGGAGTATCACCTGCTGTCCATCCCCAAATGTACCAAGAAGCTGTTGTTTTGCCTCTGATCCATATATCCATAGCTTGAGCCTCTTGAAGATTAAATACATCATTTGAATCACCATCACCATATACCATAGCTGATGTTTGACCCGTTTGGGCAGTATCATGATGTATAACTCCTCCATGGAAAAAATCCGTGTTTTGAGTTTCTGTTTTAATTAATACATCGTGACCGTCTGTAGCTAAAGCTCCAAAATAAAGGAGATGAAACCATAAATCTGCTTTAGGTGTTGGTAAAGTTAAAGTTGTATCCTGTCCTACATTAGGAATAATACATGTTTTATACCCGTGAGTAGCCTCTGTTAAAGAAATTGCAGCTGTATCTGCTAATTCTACATGAGGGTCAACTAGAGTATGCATACTATCTAGGATATTATCAAAATTTGTGTTTGAGTCTTTTAAAAACGTTAAGTTTTTAATTCCACCTGTGTTTCTTGCCATCTTATTATAATTTTATAGCATTATAGGGATACAACTATAGTGGTCAACCCATAGAGGCCATTTTCCCCGTTTTTATATTGTTAAAACAATCTCGACCAAATATTGTTACTATACATACATATAAAAAAAAGAGCCGCTAATGCGGCTCTTTAAAAGGTAGATTAAATTAAGTTATTAAACTTGATCTAAATCTGTAATCCATACTTTACCATAGAAGTCAGGTCGTACCATTTTCTTAGCATACCTAGTCATGATACCTTTTCTTGGAGTGAATGATGCAGGATCATACACTAGAGGTGTCATAATTAATGGAATATATGGAGCAAATACCGCACCAGTTTCAAGGAATTGACTTCCTTTATAACCCATTAAAATGATATTTTCAACCATATATGGGTTTTTGTAAACTGTATAACGATTATCAATAGCTCCCATCTTTTGAACTCCCATGTTATATTTGTCACTGTCTCCAGAAGAGTCAGCAGCAAAGCCTGGGATTGATTCTAAGATTGTAGAAACTTTCGGAGAAACTACCATCCAGTTAGCACCACCACGTAGTGTTTTCTGGTGAATTAAGTTAGAAACTTTTTGTAGTTTAATTCCTAAAGTTTGGAACCAAGACATTTTAGTATAATATACACCCATGTTATTAACATCTGATGATATTGTAACTGGTTGTCCTCCCTCTACAGTGTGGTTAGAGCTTACAGACATATCTGTAGCTACTTTAGCACTCCAAGCCTCAACTGTATCAGCATTTTGAATTAACATATCTAAGATTTCTAAGTCAATTTCCATTGAAATATATTCACTTAAGATTGAAGTTAATTCTGCTTCAGCATCAATTGAATGATAAGCATTTAAGTCTTGAGCGAACTCAGGAGTCCATTGTGCTTTCAATTTACGTGTTTTAGCAGCAACTGTGTCACTTCTTAATTGAACGTCAATTGAAGGAATTTCAAGAGTTGAATTACTTCCACCTGTTGAAGTGGCACTATTGTTTTTACCGTCTTCGAAATCACCGACATCATCTAAATTACCAGGTCCTAATGGATAGAAGAATTGGACAAGTTCTGTTGCTGTATTAGCAGCAGTTAATTCTGCCATAAATTCAACCATATCAACACCTGAAGCATCGTTAGTTACTAATCTAGTAAACTGTGGATGAACCGTAATACCATTTGATCCTGTTACTGTTATTGCTCTAAGAGCTTCTTTATCTAAATCAGATCCAATTTGAGATGCTGTAACTACTAATGATACAACTTTGTTACCTGCTCCTAAAGCAGTACCAAAGTTTCCAGCTTTTGAAGATGAGAATTCAGTATCACCACCCATAAGACCTAAGTAGGTAGCTGATCCTGTTGTTGGATTTCCAGCACCTGCTGTAATTGTATACTGTGCAGATGATACCATATTTAATGAGTAACCAAACTCACCAGCACCATAAAGACCAGTATTGAAACTGTGAGATGTTAATCTCATATTTGAAGATGCACCATAAAGTGATTCTCCATCCTTATGTCTACCTCTAAATACAGCACCTGGGCTGTTAGGGTTAGACATCGGATCATTATCACCATATTGGAAGTCTAGATAAAATATTAAACCTGCTGGTAAATTCATTGGTTGGACTGAAATTAAGTCCTTAGCAACGATTTCACCAAATACTCTTCGTACTAATGGAAGTGCAACACCTGCCCAAGCTTCTGAATTACCCGCTGTAAAGCTAGCATCAGTACTAGTACTATTGTTGGCTTCATTTACAAGCTGTTTAGCTTGATTTTCTAATAACATTGCCATGTTATTTTTTTCTGTAGAAGATTCAATTCCTTCTAAAAGTCCTGACCTTTTCCATTTGCCTGCTAATTTAGCTGACTGTTGGGCTAGGACCTTATAAGGGCTTGCTCCTTCTAATAAACTATTTACTGTGTTCATTTTAAAAATTTATTAATTTATTATTCTTTAATTTTACTAATATTTGCTAGTTTTTGCATTCTAGCTACCATATTATTTGATTCTTTTAGAATTGGCTTTCTTGGAGCTGATGTTCTTGTAGCTTTAGATGCCATTCCAAAATTTTCTCTAATTGGTTTTTTGTATACTTTTTTCTTTTTCTTAGTTGAAATAGTAAAAGTATCCTTAATTGTTTCATATATTAATTTAGATTCTTTAACGCTAGTAGCTTTATCTAAAGTTTCAACTACACTTAGTTTTTGTTTTTCAGATAAATTATTTGCTTTAAAAATCCTATTAACATATAATAATTTAGAATTCAAAAGATTAACTTCGTTAAGTTCATTACGAACTGTATTGTAAGCTGATGTAGATTCATTAAGTTGAGTTTGGAGTGATTTTATTTTTTTATTTTCAGCTACACATCCTCTACTTCTAGAAACTACTTCATTTGTACCTCTAAATCTTTTTGATACTTGATTTTTTGTTTCATATATTTCTTCATCTTCATCATCTTCAATTTCTAAAATTTCTTCTTCATCTTCTAAATCATTGATTTCTTTGAGAAGAGAGTCTAGATCAAATGCTTCGTTTACATATTCAGCTTTGTACTGATGATTTCTTTGTACACTGTCTGCTGTATAAGTAGGACTATCCATTTCTTCTATTGGCTCTTCATCGTCAGCTGTATCGTCGTCGTCTGATTCTAATTCGTTGAGTATTTCTTCTAAATCAATTTCGTCATCCATAGAACCTTCATCTCCTATATCTTCATCTTCGTCATAATGCATACCACCCATTTCACCTAATTCTATTTCTTTTTCATCTGAAATATCATCTAAGTCTTCGGCTAGTCTTGCAGATAACATGTTTTGAAGTTTTGGAGTAAAAGCCTCTTCTAGTGCCGCCTTTGCATTTGCAAGAGCAACTTCACGAACAGCTTTAGCGTCAGCGATAGCTTCTTTTAAAATGTTTTTTGCCATTTTTGAATAAATTTTTTCTCTTTCGAGTTTCGTTAATAAATTGTACGAAAAGTAAGGTTATTAGGAACCTTAATAGGGTTATTAATTAGTCAGGGACGTCTTATTAGGAAGCGCGTATGTTTATTCCCTGATACATATATGGAGATATCAAAAAAGGCGCCCTAAGGCGCCTTTCTTTTTTTAGCTAATAACTAATTATTTGTCTGTAAAAAATGATATTAAAATTACTAATACAACTAATCCTATAAATCCGCCATTTACTAGCATATCTACAAGAGCAGTTAAATTACCAACTATATCAAATCCTAGAACTGAAGTTCCAGTTAATACAAACCATAAAATTGCTAATGGAATGATTCCCATAAAAACACCCGAAAGTCCTTTTACAAATCCATTTACCATATTAAATACATTTTCCATGTCAATATAATTTTTAATTAATACTCAGTTATTAAAACTTAAGGCCAAATCCGAGGCCTAAATTTACAGTTTCCGCATCATAATCGTAATTGAATACAGGTGCAATGTAACATCCTCTATGGAAGTCAAACATTTTACCTACTCCGAATACCATGCCATCCGTGCTAAAACCGTCAAGATTTACATCAGCAAAATATCCATTAAAGAAATATTTTACATTGAAATCAAGATCCATGTCTTCTCCGGCTACATGTGAAACTGAACCACCTAATACTAGATTATCAGTTACTGCGTATCCGATTGTTGGGCTTACTGCCCAGTCAGTCCACGCAACATTCGCGATGTCGCCTGTTCCAACATACCAATTACCTTGTGCATTTTGTGCGTTTACTCCAAATGCGAAGAGCAGTCCTAAAGCTAAGCTTAAAAATAATTTTTTCATAATTTGTTTTTTAGTTAATATTCTGTTAATTGAAAAATCAAAGATAGTTGGACATAACTACCTTTATACTTTGATCTCTTTCGAGTATTTTTTACATTGTGTTACCTTTATTGTTGTGTATACATATAAAGGGAATATGGAAAAGCCACATTTTTTGTGGGTTTTTTTAATCTATGAACAATTAATTGTTCACTACTTTAACACTTACACATACCTGTATTTTCACATATAATATCTCTTATTATGTTATTTACGTTTGTATATTTGTATTGGGGTTTTATTATTTTACTCTCATTCATATTAATATTGACTTGGTTTTTAGGAGTCATGAAAGCCCCATGTGTAGAAGGAGTAGAAACAAAATCCCAACATAATAATTCAAAATCATCTTGTACTTCTAAAGTTCCTTCATTTAAGTTTTCTTCTACTGAACCTAAACCTCTTGAACTAATACCAACTACAATCCCCGCTGCGAATAAAGCTTTTAATATTTTTCCTGCGGGAGTATCTAAAATTTCTACTTCACCCATTACATCATCCCCTTCCCACCAACAGTCTTTTATATTATGAGATACATTCTGTAAATTAATTATAGAACTTTCTGGATGGTCTAATTCTCCCATTGCTCTATTTTCTGCTATAGGACCTTCAATATATCTTTCAATTTCTCTTTCTAATATATCTTTAGGATAAACTCTTTCGTTTTGGTTTTTTGCCTCAGCTCTTTGAAGAACTCCAGTAACTATTAAAGGTTTATTTTCTTTAACAGCTTGTTCTGCTAATTGTCTTTTAACTTTAAATGGTCTATATTCTGTTAATAGCATATTTATATTTCTCTTATAGATTGTTGGAGTAAACTTTTTATTGTAGAGGAATTTAATCCTTTAATATCTTGAGAATGATCTATTAATGTATAAAAAAGCTCCATCCATTCTTCTGATGTATTTATTTTTGAAGTCAACATGTTTTGAACATAACTAACGTCTGGTTCTATTTCTCCATCTTTTCCTAGCTTATCTGGACTTAATTGATCGGTTTCTTCTTGTTCCTCTTCATTCATGTAATTTCTTTTCTTTTTTTTTCCAAAATGACCCATTCCTTCTCCTGCTTGCATTGAAGCACCTGTACCTGTTACATTTTGTTCATCTAATTCATCTTCTTTTTCCATTGCTTGGTCTAAAGCTGCTTCGGGAGAAATTTCTGATTCTTCTATGTCTATTACCATTTCCATAATTTCTAATGCTCTTTCTTTAGAAAACATTATATCATCTTGATAAGGACCTGAGGTTTCTAATCCTTTTATAATATTATCAAATAATTGTGCAGCAGAAATGTAAGGTGGACCTTCTTTTCCTCCTTTTTCTTTATCCATCATTTGTTGGATTTTAGATCTTTTTAAATCATCATCCTCTAAATCTGGAATAAAGTCATTTTGTTCAAAAATATGTCTTGATTGCCAGTCGTGTATGTTAAATTTTTTAGCCATGAATTTTTTTTAATTCGTTAATTAGTTCATAATAATTTAATAAATTAGAAACATTATCATCATGTACATTTGATTTTTTACATAAAGGCTTTATTAAATTTTTAGTTTCATTTAATTTAACAACTACTGCTTTATCTTTTACTTTTTTAGAATATTTTGTTAGTTCTCTTTTTACTTTTTTTATTTCTTCATTTATATAAGATTTAAGAGAAGGACTGTTAGTAACACTGTTAACATATTCTTTTAATAATGTTTTTTGGTTTTCACCTAAAGCATTATATTTAGTATTAAATTTTTCTAATATAACTTTGTAAGTAAGTAATCTTGTATCTTTATCTTGTTTATCAAAATTTTCTAAAATTTTATTTGTTTTAGGTTGTGTAGGTTTTGTTATAATATGCTCTAAAAGATTAATTTTAGAATTTAAAGTTGATGTTGATGAAAGATTATTATTTTCTAGTAAATTAAAAATAGAAGCCATAATTTTATAATCAGTTATTTTAGACTTAAAAAAATTATTTACATCATAATTATCTTTAATTTCCTTTATTAAATTATATTTTTCTCTTCTTAATTGGCTTTTATTTAGCTTTTGATGGGCTTCTAATAAAGCATCAATTAACATTTTGGCTTGAATATCTTTTTTATATTTTTTAGTAGATAATGTATGGTAGATTTTATATTCCTTAAATAATTCTGTTTTAGAATTAAAATGTCTTTTTAAGAAATCTAAAGATTTATTAGACTTTCCTGATATAGTGTCGGCTGTTATTTGTCTAGTTAAAAGTTCAAATAAAATCCCAGTATTTTTATACTTAGAGTGTTTTACTTTCATTATCAAATTGCAATTTATCTATATATAAATATAGACCTATTCTTGAGGCTTAATGTTTTTTTCAGATAATAACCCTTCTTCTTCTTCTTCTTTTAAAATTTGTTTTTTATTAACTATTTTCTGAAGAGATTTCTTCATATTTGCAATTTCAAAAGTAGAAACTTTATTACCATCTGATGGTTTTTCTACGGGTTCTGTTTCTAGTCCCTTTTTACCTAAAGGATCTCTACTAAAGTTTCCTTTATCAGACCCATAATTTTTTGGATCCTCTACAGGACGTCCAGGATCTGTTTCATCGTATCCTGTAGGGACTTGAGCTGGTCCTACTGCTTTGTCTCTTTTATTACCATATAATGAAGCTAAATCATGAGGGGTACCATATGAAACTCCAGATTCTGTTGGATCATTACCCTCGTTTTCAATTTGAGATATTCTAAATTTATGCATAGCATCTTCAGCCATAGCTTCTTTTTCAGTTTCATATTCATCTGGAGATAACCCAAATATATTTTCATAAACCCAATCTTTACTAAATAATTTTTGATCTGTTAATTGTTGTGATACAGCAGATTTAGCAGTATAAAGTTCTATTTTTTCCTGCTCGTAAATAACTGAAGGAACTGTAAGTTCTACTTTAAAATCAACTAATTGTTCATCACTAAATCCTTGTGAATATAAATGTACTAAAGCTATTTTTGTAAGTTCTGATTCTACAATTCTTTGGATACGTTCTACTGTACGAGCAAAACGAATATCCATACCTGCTAGTGTAGATTTTCCTTCTACTCCTTCTTCATATCCTAAAAAGGGTTTAGGTATTTTAAGAGCAGCCATCATTTTAGCTTTTAAATATTCGATATCTGTAGTACCATCATAATCTAATCCTTTAGTAGTATCAATTCGGGTTGAAGCATCATTACCCCTAATAGGAATAAAGAAATCTTCAGTCATGTTTTGAATATTAAATTTAAGATTATAATCACCTGTACTTTGGTCAATATAAGGAGTTTTTCTCATTTTATTAGCAGTATCAGCCATAAATTGTTCTACCTTATCAGGATCAGTATTACCTATATTTATATAAAATACTCTTTTTTCAGGAGCTCTCATAATTCTATGAATTAACATAGCGTCCTCCATTAACATTAATTGTTTAAATACTTTACGAGCGGGTTCTAAATAAGCTCTACCATAAGGAAGGTAATTAGAATCTGTTAATAATCTAAAATGGGCTACTTCATAATTTTCTAAAGTAAATTGATCTCTTCTAATTGTATTTGTAGCACCACTTGCTAAACCATTAGGGTCTAATGTAAATCGAGTATATGAAGGATTTTCTGGATCAGTTCCTTCTTCTCTTACTACTTCATAAACAGATAAAGGAAGAACATTATATACACCAAATTTCTCTGAGACTTCTAATTTTAGATACATGTCTCCATATTTACACATGTTTCTAACCCATGTAGCTAAATTAAATTCTATATTTAATACATCATAAAATAAATTGTGTAATACTTTTCTTATATTTTCATCTGAAGAATTTATATTTAAAACATCTCCATATTCATTTCTTGTAGTAGATTCATCTGAGATTATATCTAAAGCAGCAGATATAATAGGGTCAGTATCCATAGCTTCATAATCACTATAAAGCTGTAATCTCATTGACTGGTAATTCAATGTTGGATTATACTGTAGAGAAGATCCTACAGGTTTATGTAAACGGGTAAATCTATCATATAAAGAATTTGTTGCTAGATTTCCATATTTTTGGATTCTATTAGAATCCATTATTTTTAGTTGCTTTCCCCCAACGTTACGAATTATTACGTCACTTGAAAAAAGTCTTTGTAATCTTGTAAATAAACTAGTATCTGCCATTTTTATTGTTTCTAATACATATTAATCTAAAAGCCAAGTCAAATCATGTTGTCCCTTATCTCCTAAGTCTTGAGTCCAACCCGCTTCTTTTTTACTTACCCCTCCACTACTATAAATAGCAGGAGCACTTCGTTTCCAATTACCCAAGGCCGCATTTGTTAAATCAAGACCTTGTTGGGCAAATTTAAGTGCTGTATCTCTAACATAACATGCTGTAGCTAAAGCTATAACTAAATCATCATTATACCCTGTTTGGGCTTCTGCTCTACCGTTTTTCCATATAAAGGTACGCATTTCTTCCATAGTTCTTTTTCCTTGAATTATAAGTGATTTTTCTCTCATATAAGCATCTAATTTTCCTATTACTAGAGGTCTTGTTTTTAAAGACATAGTAAAACCAGGTACCATTTTAGTAGTATCTATTATATCATGCCCTTTAGCTAAAAAAGCATCTGCATTTGTAGCAGCATCCCCCTTAGGAGAATAATACAAGTTTTTGTATCCTTTATCTATAACTATTTGTATAGTGTTCCATCCTATATTTGCATTTTCAATTACAAGTAATGCATTATTATATTCTGTAGCTACAGCTACTAACATATGTCCGTATTCTTTAGTACCTATTTGTGATTTGAATTCTGCTATTTGTTTACATTCTTTTATATCAATAATATGGAAAGCTGAATAATCTTGAGAATCTCCTCTCGCTACATCGGCTACTACCATATAATTTCTATTATAATCGGGGTATTCCCAAACATAAAAGCTTCCATCTATTCCTCTTCGTTCTACAGGATCACATATAGTAGTAGCTTCATAATGATTTAATAACTCAGGAGCAAAAACAGTATTACCTGAAGTTGTAAAATCACAATCACATTCTTGTGATGCCATTCTAGGTCCTAATTCATCTTCTTGTTGTTTTCTCCAATTTTCATCTCTTTCAGGGTGTACGGTCCATGGTAGTCTAATAGGTAAAAACCCATTTTCACCTGTTTCTGCTTTAACCCACATTCTATGAAAAAAGTTTCCAGTTCCATTAGGTGTAGATAATACAATTGCTCTACCCCCTGTTGATAAGGTTTGTTGTGATGATGCCCAAATTTCTTCTATTCTATTTTCTTCAATAAAAGCAGCCTCATCAATTATTAGTAAAGAAATGGCTTCGGATCTACCAGCATCACTTGCTGCTGATACTGCTTTTATTTGTGAGCCATTTTTAAGTCGAAGTGCTAATTTATTATTTTCTTCAAAACCTAATTTTAACCAAGAAGGTAAATTTTCATACATAAATTTTACCTTTGTTACTAAGTTTTTAGCAGTATCTTGTTTTGTAGCAATAACAAGTACATTTATATCTTTTTGAAATAACATATACCATAAAGACATACCTGCTGAAAGTGTAGATATACCTAATTGTCTTGATTTAAGTATAATGTTTCTTTCATTTTGATTTAATAAATTTAGAACTTTTTCTTGGAATGTAAATAAATTAAACTGAATACGTCCTCTTGTAGGATGTTGAATCATACAGTATTTTTTCATAAAGTATACAGGATCTTTAGCACACTTTAAGTATTCTTGTTTTATTATTTGTTTAATGTTTTGTTGAGACATATTATATGTTATACATATTTACTTCTTCCTTTATCTTATTGATTCTTTCTTCAGTAGTTCCTGATATTGTAACTACTTTTCCTGGCATGTATCTGTACATTCCTAGTATAGATGATATTTTTTGATGAATATCTAATCTATAATCTTGATTTGTTTCTCTAATTCCATTATCCTCCATAGGTACAGATAAATCATCTATATGAAATATAATATCATATTCTTTTATAAGATGCCATAAAACACCATTTATATGATCTTTTTCAGCTTTACTCATTGATTTAGATAATTCACAAAAAGCCATTACATCAATAATAGTTCTATCTGTTATTATATCTTCTTGCATCAATTCAGCTGCTCTTTCAGATGCAAATACTAATTGACCTTTTAAAGTACTATCTGTATTTAGAGGTATACCTAGTGAATTTAAATGTTTACTTCTTTCTGTTCTAAAAGTGTAATTTTTAAATTCAGGTTCTTTTTTTAAAGCATTTACTAATGTAGTTTTACCTACACTCATAGTTCCACATAAACCTATTTTCATATTAAAATCTTGCTGTTTTTACTGTTGATCCTGATTGTTTATACCAAGGTAATCCTTCTCCTGATTTTTTAATATCTTTCCATTGATCCATTGTATATAGGATCCCATTTAAGTAATATTCTTTTAATTTTTGTGTTTCATTAATTAAAGCAGGACCTTCCCAGTTATGTAATTTATTTTCTCCATTTATTTCCAATGTATGTGCTGTTGTTTTAGAACCATCTTCTTCAATTTTAAATGATTTTCTTTTTTTAAATTTTTTATTACCTTTAGTTCTTTTAAAACCTTCTACATCTAATTGATCAAAATCTCTCATATTATTAAAAATTTGCTGTTTCTATGAATTCAGGATATTCTTTTTTTGTTAATATACTTTCAGCTACATAAGTACCTTGAGCTCCTGATACTGTTATACCTCTTGCTGACAATGCATCACCTACGAAATAGACATTAGGAAACCTAGTAAGACTTAAATTTTCGTAATTTACTAAAGGTTCAGGTGATAAATATTTTACTTCAGGCATGTAAATACCCCAATCATCTTTTAATGTTGGGAATACTATTTGCATTTCTGTAATAAAATCTTCTATATATTGAGCATTTTCTTTCCCTAATGATTCAAATAAAGGTTCCATATTTTCTACTACAACACATCTAACAAAATCACCTTCTGATGTTTTAGATGGTAATCTATTACTTGGGGAATAATATGTACCTGTTCCACTACATTGTAATTTTTTAACTGCTTTTCTTGACCAATCAAATGGTTTATCTATGCCTCTAATTTCCATTAATATACCAAAATTAGTCATATTATTTCTATATGCTTCATCTTTTTTAGCATGTCCATTATAAGAATGATCACCATAAGTTTTTTCTAAAGCAACATAAGCAGCATTATTATTTGTACAAAATGTTCTTAAACTTACATTATCAAATTTTTTATATAATTTAAAGTCATATGATATATCAATTAATTTTTGAAAATGTTTTTGTGGTGCTTCAAATCTAACTCCTATTTGTACTGGTTTTGGTTCTGTTGGTAATTCATATTTTTCAGCTAATTGCTTTCCAAAATCAATTCCTGATTTACCTACACCAAAAATAAGTCTATCATAATTAAATTGTGAAATATCTGTATAAACTTCCTGTTTGTCAAAATCAATATTGGTTACTTTTTCTTTCCATCTAAAATTAACTCCATTATCGGTCAAATATGTATACCAATTCTTGCCAATTTCATGTAGATAATCGGTTCCTATATGCCATACAGGAAACAGGCGCAAACCAAAATAAGGCTTAATAAATTCTGGTTCTTCTACGGGATGTGAACATTGAATTACTTCAGGTTTAGGATGGAATCTTCTAAAATTATCAATAACTTGATCCATTAATTCCATAGCTTTTTCATCACCACAGTATTTAGACATATGGCCCCCTATAGATGTATGATAAGTTAACTTACCATCTGACCACCCACCAGCACCCATAAAACCTGTCATTACTTCTTCAGGTTTACGGTTAAAAGGATCATTACCCATATCAATTATAGTAATATTACCTTTATAATTGTTATCAACTAATTTTGTAGCCGCATTTACTCCTGCGACTCCTGCTCCTATTATTAATGTGTTTTCCATATTATTGTATATAATAAAAAAAGAGCTGTAGACCAAATAAGGCCACAGCTCTTTAAAATTGTTTAAAAAATCGTTCGGCTATGAATCGAACTATAAGTTATTTACATTTACAATTTGAACAACACCACTTAAAACATACTTGTTTAAAAGTTAAGATGTTAATTAAATTACATATAAATTTTTTCATTTTTCTTGTTTATTTTTTATCTACCTCTTGGAGGTCTTGGGTTTCTACTTATACCTCTTTTTGGTTTTGGAGAGGTTGCAGGTGGTTTTATTCCACTAAATGAACAACTATCGGTTAAATTAAAATCATTACTATAACCATAAGCTACAGCAGCACTAGGGTCATAAGGTCCTGAGTATCCTTGTGCCATCTTTGCTACAAATATCTTAGCAATTCCCCCAGGAGGAAAAGCCATACCACAATCAATATTCCAAGTAAAACTATTTCCCCCTGTTTTTGGCATACCTATTTGTGCTATACTAGTATTTGAAGCTACATCAGCATAAGATATATAAACAGGGCCTACTCCTGTTGCTCCTGACCATGTTATTTGTTGTGTTTGGGGACCAGTTACATTTATATTAGGGATATTACCTACTGTTAATTGTCCGTATTGTTGTTGTTCATTAAGGCTTCTTATAGCATTTTCAACTGTTCTTTTTATCTTCTTTAATTTTCGAGTAGGAGTGTTTAAAGCACGTTCTACTAAGTATTTAGCGTTTTTTAAATTCATAGTTTTAATCTTGATTTTTTAAATTATCTGGTTGTCTATCACCCATCATTTTTTTATTCATAGCAGGATCTGAAGGGCATGTACCTTCTAAATCAAACATATCATTTATTCCTCCTTCAAGATCCGCAAATACATCATCACTTATTGGCTCTTCATCATCTTGTTCTTTAAGTTTAGCTTGAGATGCTGCAGTGCCTAATTCCCCTAATAACTCTAGTAAAGCTGCTAATTTTGGGTATTTTGCTCTTGTATCTGGATCTTCCATCTTCATTTGAACTGATGCCAATCCTCCTGCTGCTCCAATCATACTTACAATTCCTGCTATTGCTGTTGTTATTTCTTCATTGAGTTTTTTCTTTTTTCTTTCATGTAATATCTTTTCTAAGATACGTTTAGATTCTCTTAAATTATTCATTGGTTTGGTTATTTTTCTATTAGATGGTTTTTTATTTTGTTTTTTCTTTCTTTGTGCTGCCGCTCCTGTTCCTCCTCCTCCAGGCATACCTTGAGGTGTGCTTAATAAATCAAAAGGATTATCAGGTGTATATACTCCTGGATCTAAATCATCTATATTGCTATCATCTATATCACTACCACAACACTCACAATGGCTATTAATATAAGTAGGGTCTTCACATAGATTACAAACAAGATCTTGCATTTCTTGAGGTGCTAAGGCAAATGTTTCACAAGCTTGACCTCCCCAATCGTAATCTCCTTGAGTTGGGTTATTAGGATCTCCTCCACCTCCTCCTGTCCATGCAGATGATACAAATTCAGGCATACCTTGAGCATCTGCATCCACTACATCAGAAAGTGGTTGGCCATTATCATCAAAACACATACATGCCTGATCATTTATTCCAGAGGAAATAGTTATTCCATCTGGTGTAGTTAAACCTATTACTCCACTAACATCTCCAAGTAATCCATCTCCCCCTGGTCCTTCACCAATAATTCCTGCACACCATAAACCATATGCTGTTTGACCGCCTGAACCTTGATTCCCAGCGGAAATCCAAGGAGACCACTCCCAATTGGATGCAATGAATTCATCTGTTATAAGATCACAAAGATTAGATTCTGATGGTTCTGTAGAATTTGGGGAGGTATATCCCTCACAACATTCTCCTCCTAACGTGTATTGAATATACGTCTCATCATACGGCCATTGAGCAAAATTATCACATAAACCAATTTGTTGTACTGTTGTAAGTTGAGACCAATAAAGAGTTCCTGCATCTGTAATATTTTCTCCAGGACAATTATCTGCTAAACATGAACCATCTTCACAACCCGGTTGTTCATTTAGAATACCATACTTATTTTCGGTTACCCATTTTCTATAATCAAACTTTGACATTTTATTTATCTTTTTCTTTTTTCTTTTCTTCCTTTACTGGGTTTTTCTTCAGGATCATCTGGAAGGGGTCCTGTATCTGGTGGTGTAGTTGTTGAAGAATCATCTGAGGAATCATCTGTTGTATCAGATCCTCCATATCCTGGAACTTCTTCACAGCAACTACAAGTATAATCTATACTTTCTGCAGAAAAAGCTGCACTTAAATCAATACTTGATTGACATATAGTCTGACATCCTGTTATTAATTGTTCTGCTGAACCTCCACTTAAACTTCCTAATACCCATCCTTCGGAGGCAACAGCACATTCAGGTAGAATATCTGCTGCTTCTTGTTCTTTTATTAGTTTAGAGTATCTTGTGACTTTATTTTCAGTTAGCCATTTTCTGTAGTTAAATTTTTTCATTTATTTTTTTCTTTTTTCAAATGATCTACCGCCAAAATAGGCACCAATCACCGTTATTAATACAAGTTGAAGCAAATCTGTCCATTTCTCTTCAACAGTAAAATTTATTGCTCCTGCGTCAATAAATATCATAAGAACCGTAGAGACGACAAGAAATATAAGTACTAATGGCCTTACGTTTTTACTTAACCAAGAGTCGCTATTCATATCTGCTTTCCATCGGTCAGTTACATTTCTCTGTAATTCAGCTTCGTGGCTTAAAATTAATTGTTTTAATTTTCTTTTCGCTTCTAATTTTTCATCATCTGTAGTAATTACATCATCTAAAATACTACCTACGGAGTCTACTAATTTGCTAGCTCCTCCTGAAATTAATTTGTTTAATATTCCCATAACTATTCATATTTAAAATTATCTTCGAAATCTCGAAGTAATAAATTTCCTTTTAAGTATGCTTCCATTTCCATTTTTCTCATGTGTTTATCATCTTGAGCATATGTTGGTGAAGAAGCATCACCTAATTTTAAATCACCCCTTTCATTTTGATGGTGATGAACCATTTCATGACAAAATGATCTAAGTATGTCTTTTGGATGTCTATTTGTTATAAATACAACTATTGTTAATTCTTGTGGATCATAATATGCTGTACGCCCAAATAATTGTTTAGCGTTTTCTTCGTCTTTTTTTAAAACAAGCTTAGGAGGTTGCTGGATACCAAATTTATTTTTAGCATCATTATATAAATCACCAAATGCTTTTTCGTACTCTATCATGCTTCAGGTTCTTCTGGTGGTGGTGTGGGAGACGGAGTAGGTGGTGGAGGTGGTTGTGTTCCTGCAGGTTTAGGGAGTGATGGTGGTTTTGGTGCTGTAGGTTTTGAGCCTCCTCCCTTAGGAGGTCCTCCTAAACCACCCAAAAGATCTAAATCTTCTTCTTCTGATCCCTTTTTGGGTCCCGTTAATAATTTATTAATATGTTTAATAGCGTAATTTGTTTCATCTGTATTACCTAAATAGAATTTTTTAGATCCTGATTTAACCATTAAAGAAAAATCTTCATATACGATAAAAAAACTATGTTCATTATGTAAGAAAATCTCATATGATGGGGGGATAGAATTAACTGCTTTAAGATGACTTATATAACGATTTAAAGGATACATTTCAAGTCGATTTTGTAAAGCATCTAAAATTTCAGAAGGAGCATCGTATTCTCTTTCTGATAATATTTTAAATTCTTTTAATATATATTTTCTAAGTTTTTTCATTTTATTTTCTATCATCCATATAATAAGCTAAAGCAGACCCATTTGCTAATTTAAACCCATATATAGGTCCTGGTATGGATACTGATCCTGATAATTCAACATTGAATACTCTGGTTCCTGAAGAAGATGGTGATGTATTAGTAGCTCCATCACTACTTGCTATCCCAAATTGAATGTTTGCAAATTTTGCTTGTCCACCGGTACTGGAGCCTGCTATTGTACCTCCTACCTGCACTGCTGAAAAACTACCTGTTACTGCAGTTGTATCTGTTACATATATTGCTCCTAATGCATATAAATTTTGTGCCATAATTTTATAATTTAAATAATTTTGATGTTAATTGTTTTTCTTGGTTTTGATCCTGAAAAGGATCTATATCTTTTTTAAAATCTTTAGCTTCTTGATCTAAAAATCCTAATTTTTGTTTTAAGTTTTTATATGCTTCAAATTCTTTTTTAACTTTTGAAATATAGGATTCAGGTACTTCAATTCCCTTTTGAGCAAAATGCATTTTACATTCACTGTTAGTTAAACCATCATCAAATAATTGAAAAAATTGCTGAAGAGAACCTCTTGTATTATCTTGATAAGAATCTATTATTTCCATCAAGTTAGCATTTTTTCTTTCTCTTAAGTATTGGGTAAATATATTTTCTTGCATAGTTGTTCCTATTTTATTTAAAGCTTTCCTCATATCACTTATGCCTCTATCGGCTTGTATCATTTGAGAAGAAGCCGCAGCTGAAGCTGCCGATTTTTGTTTTAATATTCCGTCTCTTTGTTGGGTTAATTGACTTTGTTGGGTTTTAAGTCCATCTAATTCCCCCTTTGTTGTTTCTATTTGAGCATCTACTTCTACCATTTGTTCATAAACTTGAGTTCTTAATTCTTCGTTTTCTGGTGTAGGTTCTATTTCATTAAACTCTATAGTTAGACTTTCTAATTTAGCTTTTAGTTGTCTTAATTGAATTTTACTATTTTTTATTGAGTCATTAGTTTGATATAATTGTTGTTCTATTTGATCTATCTGAGGACCCATAGCAGAAGTTTGTTGTTGCATTTGTGCTGCAATAGCAGATTTATTTTTCTCAGCTAGCTCTATATCTAACTTTGCAATTGCTTTTTGGTGATGTATTTTTTTATTAGTAATTCTTTTTTGATCACCTGAACTAGCTTGTTCTTGGATTTCTTCTTCCCATATTCCTGGAGCTCTATGTATAGATTGCCCTTGAGTAGTTAAAGTAGCATCAGGGTATGCTTGTTCTTCTACTTCTATTTCTTGAACTATTTTTTTGATAAAATCTTTTAATTCAAACATCCCCATTTTTTTTTGGTTTAAGCCTATGTTTATTTTAGCTTTTTCTCTTCTATAATGTCCTCCTTCAGCTCCATATACATTTTTGTTAGCATACCATTTTCTTTCATCACTATCACTATCAAAATTAATTCTTTGAGAAGGAATATCATTCCCATCAGTAGAGTTTCCTCCACCAGCTCCAGTACCTGTATATTCTGATACTAATTTTTTAATGAATTTTTTTAGATTTGTTTTCATTAATTTCTTTTTCAAGTCTTTCTCTTCCCTCTTGAGTAGCTTTTGTTATATCTTCTGTTAGTTTCTTTTTATCAATTCCTCCAACCCATCTTTCTACTTCACCTTGTTCTGTTACATACCCACTGTTTGTTGAATTTATCGCATTTAATAAATATGATTCTATATCATTTAGTGTAGCAAGATTATTTCTTGCTTTTAAATCTTTTATATAATCATCATATTTACCTTTAATTCTTAATTTATGTTCAAATAAAATAACACAATCATGGCATTTTTTATGTACTCTATAATTATGTTTATCTAGGGGATGGTTCATTACTTTACTACAATCTGGACAACATAAAGGCACAAATACTTGTTTTTTTACTTTATCTAATTTAGATATTGTCTGTTTTATACCGTTTTTAATGGTCCATGTTTTTTTATTTTCAGTCCAAACATCTCCTTCTTTATATTTGATTGTTTTTTTCTTATAACCGACTTGAGTTTCAGATGAAGCACCAGTATTGCCCGTAATTAAATTACGGGCTCTGTTTACATCTTTCTTACTAAATTCTTTTTTTAACATATTTTATTTTTTAAAGAAGTTCATTAAAGATTTTCTTAAATTTTTACTTTCTTTTATTATTTTAGATTCTTGGGTCATACCTGTTACAACATCATCTACCCATCCTGGATCTAAATTATCTAAATCCGTTTCTTCTCCCCACCATTCTTGGTCTTGTTGAGGCCATTCATCATTACAACCTGTTGCTGGTGGGTAATCTGTTGGTTCTCCCACATAAGGTTCTGATACACTAATTATATCCCAAGCACCAGTATAGTTATAATTCCAGTCAACTCCATCACAACCCTCAAATGGTTCCCAACCATCTCCTCCGTCGCCATCGCCTCCGTCACCTCCTCCTGGATCAAATTCATTTAAAAGTTTTTTAATACTAGTTTTAACATCTTCTGAAACAGCCCCAGTACCACAACCAAGATTATTTCCATCTCCATTACAAGGTAAGTTTATTTCCATACTACCTTCTTCAGCAGGACAACCTGCTGCATCAACTGCTGGAGGACACTCATTAATACAAAAACCATCAACCTCATCACAATCTTGACATGCACCTACTACCCAAGTATATCCTCCGGTCATATTAAATGGAGCATTCATACATGCATCAGCATATGGCGGATCACCACTTGGATCCTGATATTGACATGAATTTGCACTTCCCCAATTATCACTTAAGTTAGCAGGTGCATCTAGATCGGGTTGCCAAGCACATCCTTTGTAATTATAAAAATATGTTAAACCACCTGGATATTGATTAAATATACAACAGTTACCATTACTTAGTTTAAAACCATAATTCATTGTACCCGTTATAGGACCTGAATATACACCAGGAGTAGTTGCTGGTTCTTCACTAGGGTCACATGCTCCACATATACCCGCCATTTGTGAAGAATTTCCAGTCCAGTTAAATCCATTTGCACAATACATAAATTTTCCATTTCCACCTCCACTTGGTCCCCATGCAGGGTTTAGATCACTACAACTAGTTATGTCGTCATCCATTACCCAATTTGGATCATCAGTAGGATTTGGTGGAGGGTAACAATCATGAGGAATATTACAATCCATTCCTTCTGCAAATAAGTAATCACTAGTAGTTGGTATTTCTCCATTAATTGTTACACATTCAAAAGTTACCTCATACTCAATCGGTGGACCTGGATAAGTAAAACCACTTATAGGATCTAGACAATTTTGTTGATCATATATATTACATTGAGTTGCTACTATATCAACACATTCTTTAGCATATTCACAAGAACCATCATCTTCTGTTGCATCTGGGTTATAGTTAGATGCATTTGGATCAGTACATCCAAAAACTGGAGGTATACATTCTGCTGCAGTTGCTAAATCATAAGGAGGTTCAGTACCTTCTACTATATAATTTTCAATATTAATTACTTCCCATATATCTCCCTTTAATTCTCTATCGTCACCTCTAGGTCTATCGTCTATAAAACTTACATCTTGTGTAGTAGTAGTAGTAGCATCATCTACATAAACTACATTTGGATCTTCTGCATTTGGATCTAGTTGAAAGAAATCACCTACAATATATCCTCCAGTAGCTGGAGCTCCATCTACACCATCAATTTGTAAGCAAGGGAATTGGGTTTCTTCTGTACCATTACACATTCTTGCATCAACTTGGCTACAATTTCTACAGTTTTGTTCACATTCTTCTAGTGAACCATAAGCTCCTCCTCCTAAAAGATTTTGATTACATCCTGGTTCTTGGCCTTCTTCTGTATCATAATATGTAAGACAATCATATCCTACATCATATATACATGGGTTATCCATGTTAAAGTTTTCATCTTGATCTGCTGTTACCCCTACAGGAATTCCTATTGTTATTCCATTTGCTGAAATATTTGGATCTATTTCATTTCCAATACACAAATCAGGATTCTGAGTACAGAAATAATTTGTTGCATTAGGGTCGGTACAACCTACAATTTCACATGAACCATCAGGTTCTGAAGCGTATGGGTTGTAATTATCTACAAATACTGTTACATCTGTTTCTCCATCAAAGAAAACATATGATTCTGTACCACACGATGGTTGATTTAAACCAGAACATGATCCTACAATATCTCCTGGACCTGAATAGTTGTTAGTAGGTTCCCAAGAACCTTGTTCTTGATTATATGCACTTTGCTCTGTATCAGTAAAAGCTCCATACATTGGGTTTGGATTAGACCATGCATCACATGGATTAGATCCACCACAATCACATAGCCATTCTCCTACGGTCATTGTTAAACCAAAAGTGTCTGATCCCTCAGTATTATCTGTAACTTCTTCTGTGTCTAAACAAACAAAATTACCCCAAGGACTTGGATTATCTCCCCCTCCTTCAACTTGTTCTGGATTTAACCAATAACCTGAATCTATACATCCATTATAAAAACACGATCCATCATCTGTATTAGCTGTTGGATCATAATTAGACATTCCTGGGTAAGTACATCCTCCAATTTCTGGTACACATGAACCATCATCTTGATCTGCATCTGGGTTGTAATTTATTGCTGTTGGGTCTGTACATCCAAAATTATAAACACAACAACACCCATATGGATTATCTTCTTGACCTTCTATACAATCCCCATCAAAATTACCTTCTTGACATGGAAGAGGTATATATAATGGATTATCTGCTGCAGATCCCCAAGCAACGGGTGGATTAAAGAAATTGGTTGCTGGTTCTGGTTGATCATAAAAACCTTGTCCATTTGTGGTTCCACCATCTAAACATCCAACTTGTGCATACATACATCCAACATTTTCCCAACTTGAATCCTGAGTATAGTTAGTAAAGTCTTCAGCACAAAGTGGTTCTCCTGCAGCTGTACTAGCTGTTAATTCTTCATAGGTTACACCTGCTTCCGCACAATTTTGATTAGATTCACCATAGTATGTAGTAGTAATACAGAGTTCAGGATAATCATAACAAACCCAATTGGCAGGCCATGGAAGTCCCATTCCTTGATCTTCAGGACCATACATACAGTATTGGAATAAACACATATCATTATCAGATTCTATAGGTCCATCAACATAAGTATCAGTATCCTCTGGGTCTATATTTTGAATATAATTAGTTTGAGAAAGTTCATTTGTACATCCTGTAGTTGTTTCTTCATAAGTACAACAATAACACAGAGGTGAATTTTGGGGAATATTTACAAAATTCTGTAATGGTGGTGGAGCACCATCAGCAGCTCCAGCAGCACATGTAGCACAAAAACCTTCTTCAGTTGAAATATCATTTCCAAATAATATTTGTTCATTAGGATAGGTATCAGCAATTGCTGCTAATAGACAATCACAATTAAATCCACCAGGAGCTCCTGGTGTTGAATCTTCTGGGTCCATAGTACCCCCACCTTCACTATAACAACTTGCTTCAACCCAATCATCCTCTGGATTAGCACACATACCTCCATCTGCTACGGAAGCATCATTTACTTGAGTAACATAGTATGCTTCAGCTACAAAAAGAGAAGGATGGGTAGCTTCAGTAATAGCTACAGGTTCTAATAATTCATTTAAAGTATATAAACCTGCACCTCCTTCTCCTATAGAATTTGCAAAGTCTGCACTAGTACATCCTTCAATATAACAGAAAGAAGGATCATTAACTACAGTATATGTTGTATAATAGCCTTCTTCTAATACATAACTAGTAGTAAGTGGTGCTCCTAAAGCATCAACTAATCCTATTAAATCTGTATTTGCACATACCGGTACTATACATCCAGGGTCTTCTAAATATACAGGATCTCCATCATAAAGAGAAATATAACCTGCGTCTGGATATGCAGATAATACTATATTACTTGTTGCATTACCTTCTATACCTGAAAGGTCTGTTTCATAATCAAACCCATTGATTTCTATTGTTTCGTTTGTACAAGGAGCACTAAAGTCCGTACATTGATTACCATCATCATATGTCCAGTCTTGTGATTCATCAAGTACTATATCAGGAAATCCTGCTGCTGTAATTGTTGTTAAATCATTTGCTATAGGTATTGTTCCACTAGCTCCACATCCTGCAAATAAACAACAATCATACCATCCCTCATCTCCTATAGCTATTATATTACCTGAGTCGTCTGGACATCCTGGACCTACTTCTATTCCTGTAGTTCCTCCAAATCCATCTAATTCGATTCCTTCTGGGTGTGGACATCCATATTGATTACATATTGAATTTGGATTTGAATAATCACCTATATAAGGATTATTAGTATCGCCGTATCCATCTGATCCTGGATAAGTTCCATCACCTGGCATCCAGGTTGAGGAAAAAGTATCTAACACCCCATCTTCTATATATCCTTCTAATCCATTATCTGGAGATGTATTATCTTGTTGAGACCAAGCAGTATTGAAATCTTCAAATATAAATTGATATCCTGAAGCCCAACCTGTAGGATAACCTGCACTATCATAAGTACTTGTTTCATTACCTCCATCAGGTTCATTAGGGTTATAACAATATCCATCAAAGGCCATCATTATATCTCCCCCTAGTCCTGCTGAATTTAATACTACATCATTCAACATATCGTTCATGTAAGGATTACTTGAAGAACAACATATAAAAGCATCGGATATTATGTTGGTTGAATCGGGTTCATCACAATAGCCTGACTCAAATATAGTTATTGAGCCATAATTTGGACAATTGTTTACCCCATCGTTATTATAATTTGAAGCACAAGGACATTCTACGGGTCCCCCTAATACTATGCCATCGGGATCACCTGTCCCAGGATCTCCTGTTTTATCAGGTTCAAGTTCAATCGCATCTAAGCCAGAAACACCAGTACCAGGAATGGGTTTATCTAATCCTAAAACATTATTTGCAAAATTATTATCAAATTTTTTGGGTATATCTTGATAAGCTTGAGATAAGGTATTATCTCCTTGTTTTCTTCTCTGTTGTTCTTTTAAAAGGCCTTTTAAACTACGGAATCTTTTAGGGTTTGTTTGAGCATTATTAATAGCTTCTTTAAAAGACTTTTTTTGTTTCTTTTGTTCTAAAAGAAAACTATGTAGTTCTTTTAATTGTCTTATTATACCTTGTTTATGTCTTTTTTTTCTGTTTTTTGGAAGATTTTGAGTTTTTCTCTTTAACTCTTCATTTATCAGAAATTTTTCTGATCTTGTTAATTTATTAGTACCTTTAGAAGGTTTTTTGTTTGATTCTGCCATTACTTCTTCTAAGGCCTGAGTTACTAATTTTTTTAATAATGATTTTTTCATTTTCATAGTTTAAAAGTCTGATACTAATCCACCTAGTATAAATTTTCCTGTTATTTTAAAGGGTACATCTGCTATGTTTTCATCTCTGATTACTACCCCTTCATGGTCTTCAACTGAACCCATTGGAGAATTTAATACTTTAAGTATTTCATCTCCTAATTTTTCAGTTGCAAGATAAGTTGTAAAGCCTTCAATGGCTTTTTGTCTATCTTCTTCATCATCAAACAATTCATTGATGTTTTTTCCTTCAAGAATTGCAAGATATACTTGTTTAGAGACAGCCCCAACTTTCTTTTGAGAGCCGTCTATATTCATAAATATAAAATCTTCTTCAGGGATGTTATTTAATTCATTTAGAAGATCTTTTAATGATTTTGTTTGTGTGTTTTCTCCTGCTTCGATAGTATAGGTTTTAGATAAAGCAGAATTAAAGTTAGGATCTTTGTCCATTGTTGTAGGAACTGAACCATGGACTTCAAAATCTTTTTCTTTAGCTATAGGAGCTAAATTATCTAATAAAGATTGTAGAGCATCTTTACTATAAGATATTTCTGTTGATGACCTTTGAGTTAACATTTTTCTTTTACCTTGTACTTCTTTACTTTCTATTTTGTTTAGACCATGAATAGCTATAAAATTAGAACCATAATCTTGTACATTAGTTTTTCCACTTACATATTCCATATTAAATAATATATTAGGATCATCCCAAGCTCCTAATTCTTCTAAATCACTTTGTAATGAGGGCAAAGCTTCATTAAACATATCTAATACTTCTCCTCCTATTTTAATCATTCCATGTCCTGCTCCAAATCTATCTTCAAGATCTGCTTTAGTTATTCCTTTAATATCTAATTCTTTTTTAGAACCTCTATCCATTACAAATTGTTTCTCACCATCTATATCAACTAAACGAATAGAACTATTTACTCCATCTATTTTTACTGATCCAGGATTGTTTTGTAATGAATCTGATGATTTTTGAAATATGTCTAATAGGTCTCTACCTGAATTAACATTAGATAAATTAAAGGGGTGTGCCATATGTCCTGCTGCTCCCCCTTCTTTTAATAGCATTTCATTTATTATATCTTTCCACCATACTTTAGTAAATACATTTTCTTCAATTTTAGGTTCAGGAATATTAGGGTTAATATTTAGATTAATATTATCTCCTTGGTTAATGTTATTTTTTTTACAAAACCCTCCTGGTAATTCTAAAACATTATCTGCTCTTCCTGAATATTGGGGGCAGTTGTTAGTTTTGCAAGGGGGACAATCATGGTGTATTTTATTTATTTTATCTTGAGTAATAAAAATTATATCTAAAGGAATTTTACATCCTTCCATATGAAAGTCTCTTTTTTGAATATTATCATAGGGAAAAAGCATTCCTCCCTCTAAAGAATCTCTTCCCATCATTCCTCTTATTTGTTGTTCATGAGTATTCATTGTTTCTAAGGGAATAGGAATATCATTAATTAAAGCAGTGCTTATAGTATTGTTTTCATTTAATTTTTTTCTTCTTGTTTTTCTTGTTTTAGACTTTCTTGTAAGAGATCCTCTCCAGTTTTTAGGCACTTCAAAATATCTATTTTTTTTATTGTATTTTTTTAATCCTTTTTTTATTTTCTTTAATTTTCTTTTATGTTTTCTTTTTTCTTGTTTATTCATAGTACCTGCCATCATCTCATCAACTTTTTCTTCGTCTTCAATTTCTGGAGGGTCTTCTATTTCGAATTTTACTTCAGGATATTTATCTTGTAGTAAACTTACGGCCGATCTATTCGATTCTGAATCATCTACAAAATAAATTTTTTTAGTAGTTTTTTTCAAACGTTTTTCTATCCAATCTGCCTTATCTTGGCCTGTAACTTTTTCTCCTTGTTTATGGACCCCTAAAGCTTCAACATAAGCATCTAATCCTACATTTTTTAAGAATCTTGTAACAGGTTGTCCTACCGTTCTTGCTGTTAAAATTGTTGTTTTAACATTTGGGTCTTCTAATGATTTGATTAATTTGTTGAAAATCGAATCATTAATTATAGCATTTTCAATTTGTTTTTCAAATGCTTTAAAGTTAAATATTACATTATTTTTACCATGTAAATTATGTAATTCTTCTTGATCTTTTTCAAAATCTTTTGAGGTAGTTTCTCCTTCTCCTGTTTTAATACCTTCAGGTGAAAGTATTTCATAAGGTATTGGAGTTAAGGATCTTGCTATGGTTTCATCAAAATCGTAAATATGAAATTCTGATTCCCCTCCTCTAGTTTCACTTATAGGTTTTTTTATAGGTTCTTTTTTTGGTTTATCTTTTAATGGGGCTTTACCTGGGTCCTTAAAAGGCACAACATTATTATCTTCTTCTTCATCATCATCTTGTTCAGGACAACAATCACAATACGGATAGCAAGGATCATCTTCTGCTACATTTCCTGTTGCACATTTAGCACAACACGCCTCAGGGTAATTATCACAAATATCTTCTTCTTCACCAACTGAAAAAGAATTATCTTCAAAACAATCAGTAACCCCATAAACATAATAACTTTGCATATTTGGGTTTACATCTGTACCTCCTGCATTTTGATTCCATGTAAAATTTGCTGTTCCATTACCTGTTACAACAAATACTAAATAAGTAAGAACAGCAGTTTCACTCCAATCAAAAGGTTCTGCTGTAGCAAAGGCATAAGAAACTACTCCTGGTTGGTTTTCTGTTTGCATACCCATTCCTCCTGCTAAAGCATTTGGTAAACCAAATAATTGGGGCATTTGACTGACATATTGAGAATATTGTTGATTCCATTGAAGTATATCATTGTTATAACCAATCATAAATTGATAAGACTCAATAAATTCTGAGTCGTCTGGTTTATAACCGGGTAAACAAATAGGAATTATTAAAAGTTGTTCTTCACCTAATAAATTACTTTCATCACTAAAATCAACAGGATCACAAAAAGTCATACAACCAGCATCTTCTGGAATATATACCTGTTCATATACAACCCCTCTTGTTTTTTGTCTATTATGTATTTGATCTCCTTTTCTAGGAATATCTTTTTTTCCTCTATATCCTGCTTTCCATTCACTACTTCTCATAAAATCTACTGTTTTATTTTCTGGACTATAAAAATCTTCTTCTATTTCTGGTTTTGTAGTAACTATTTCCCAAGCTTTATCTTTTTGTTCTGAGCTTAAATGGTCTGGTAGGTATTTTTGAAAACTATCTTTATCACTGTCACTAATAAAGCCTCTCATTTCAGTTCCTGAAACCCCACCTGCTTGAGGGGGTACTAATATTGTTTTGAATTCTATTCCTTTAGGTTCAGCAAATTTACCTATGTTTTGAAATCTTTGATCTTCTTCATCTTTTTCACCCATCCCTAAATAAATAGTAGATCCTTCAGGTGCTTCTTGTTCTATAAAATCATATACATCTCTTACAGGAGAGTTTTGTTCTGAGGGTACTATAACTAATTTGTTTGAATCTTCATCTGCTTTTCTATATAAATCCCATAATTCAAGAGATATATCTCTTGTGATACCATCTCTCTCTTTAGAACCCACTTTAATTACTACAGAATCAGCATCAGTATTTGCAGCTAACCATTTGGCCATATTATAATGACCAGCGTGAGGAGGTTTAAATCCTCCTGGTAAGAGTGCAATTTTTTCCATTAACTATGTAGTTTTATAATAAATATAAAAAACTACAATAAGGCCATTCTCTTTTTCATTAAAGTTGAAGTTGTAAGTTCTGTGGCTTTATGTAGTAATTTTGTAAATTCTTTAAATCCTAATTCATTAGGGTCTTTACCTTCCATTTCTATAAAGTAAACACGTTTTCCATAACCTATAAAGGTTTCAGCGTGTTTAAGAGCATCTTTTAAAGCATCATCATCTAATGCAAGGTATATTTTTTTAATATTACTTTCAATGATTTTTTTCATTAAATTTGAAGAAATTTTCTTACCAAATAAAGGAATAGCATTTCGTTTAATTGTCATTGCATCGAATGCTCCTTCGCATAAAATCAACGGTAAATCCCAGTTTATATACATTTCAAAACCAACTATGTCCTTCGTCGTGGGAGCCAATTTATGTTTAATATATGCGTTTTTATCAAATGAACGACCAACATAATAATTAAGCATACCATTTGCATCATATGATGGAATTACTACCATATTTTTTAAATCACCTTGTTCACTGTAATGTATGTTATATTTAACTATATCTTGTTGTGTTATGCCTCTTTGATCTAAATAATGTAAAGCATGTCTTGATAATACTGCAGATGAAGAAATTAAAGGTTGTACACCTTCAGGTAAATTAAAGGTTGATTCTTGTTTTTTAGTTGTTTTTTGTTTAAAATTGTATTGAGAATCTATTTCCTTTAAAGTTGAATATATAAAGGCGGGTGCTTTAGTTTTTTTTAATATTTTATAGGCTCTGTTTCCTTTAAAATTACAAACCCAGCATTGGAATTGTTGTGTAATTAAATTAAACGTAAGTTTTCTTTTATGATGATTACAAGCAGGACAGAAAAATACAGCTGAAATATCACCTCTGGCTCCTCTAACATGTCTACTTTTACCTAATAATGATTCTAACAGTTGTTTTAAAAGATCTTCCTTCATACTATTATTGTATGAAAAAAAATAACACTAACCACGTTTTTTATCTACGAGGTCTACGAGCTTTTTTCTGTTTGCCTTTAAAAGGTGCTGTAGGGCTAGTAGGGACAGAAATAACATTTCCACCAGTAGTAGTTCCAGTTGATCCTCCAGCAGTACAACATTCACACCAATCTTCATATCCGGATAAATTCCAAGAGTCGGTTGTACATTTAATACAAAATTCCCCCTCGGTAACGGGGATTGAATCTACAAAATGTGAACAATCTATTGATGATGGACCTACTGGTTGTTCTCTGAGATGTCTAATTTCTTCTCTAATTAATTTTTTTAGTTGTGATAGCTTCATGTTTATAAATATATAATAAAGTTAACTACCTAAAATCTTTATCAAAGAATTTACCTAGTATGTTATCATTAAGGTATCCTTTATCTTCTAATACTCCTAATACAAACTGCCATTTGCATTCTAAGTATGTTAATTCTTTTTTATGATAAGCAATTTCTAGGATTTCTCTTTTTAAATCTTCTTTATTTGCTTCTTTAATAAACCCATGCGAACCATAATAAGTCTTCCAATCACTTTCTTTTTTTACTTGTTTATAAACAGGAGGTCTACCTTTACCTTCCCAAAGTGCTTTTTCTTTTTTACCTAATTTTTTCTTTAAATTATATATTAAAGATTTTTTACCAATATATTTTTTATTTGTTGGTGTATGTGTTGTTTTATAAATAAAACCAAATGTGTTTTTAGGTAAATCTGAGATTTCATTTATTATTTTATTATTAAAAGTCCATTCCATAATATATGTGTAAAAAAAAGACCCTGGAAAACCAAGGTCTTTTATAAGAAATAAAATTTTTATTAAAAATCTAACTATTAAGTAGAGCCGAATGGTGTTGCTGGACTTCCTGTATCCAGGGATATTACTGTTGCCCACCATTTATCTGCGGCTATATTAGTTACTCTCCAGCTTGATCCTTGGATACCTGTTGTAGTACCATCTGCTGAAATATAGTCAAAGCTATCTCCATCTAATGCTGCAAAGTGTGCCACTGCATCCGATGTATCTGTATCCGTAGTATAGGCAACTCCATAAATATCTTCGTTACCTGTATCAGTACAAATAACTTTATGTGCGTTAGATGTTGCTGTTACGTTAATATAGAAATCATACCAAACACCCGTAATATCACCTCCACCAGAATCTGGTAGTGTTAATACAGCACCATCTGCATCATTGAAAACGAAAAGTTTTCCTGATTCTGCTGCTGTTAAGGTGTCATCAGCTGTTACAAGTTCTATTTCTCTCCTATTTCCAGAGAATGTACTTGATAGTTTTAATGATCCTGTTATTGTTGCTGCTCCTACTACGTCAAGAGTACTTTGAAAATGTACGGACCCTGTATTATGTAAAGAAGATGTAAATCTATTTACATCTCTTACATTTGCTACACTATAGATAAGAGTTTCAAATTGCGCTGCTGTGGGTTCTGCTCCTGCTACGAAGTAACCCGCTAATGTTGATCTAGTTTCTGCTGCCATTGTTTATTTATTTTATTTAATTTATATTTTATTTCTATTACTTTATTTTAATTTTTAACTGAAATCGGGAGTAGCATCTGCTCCTACCCATCCCCATACATACATTAAAGATGTAGAATACGAAATCATATTAATTTCATAAGAACATGGGGCAGTTATTGTTAATGTTTTATGTGATGAAGCCAAGTCAGGACCTCTTGCTTCTCCAGTAGCCGTAGTATCTGTAGTATTGATCCATTGAACTCTTCCTTCATAGTTTGCAGTAGTTACTGTAAATATATGATTTTCATCAGCACAAGCATCATCAGTTGAT
>VTLG01009247.1_pt1 | contig 60484 bp, 73 predicted proteins | sample 4694571 | NCBI WGS metagenome assembly VTLG01 (sample SAMN12604809, study PRJNA352737) | marine metagenome | biome: ENVO:00000447; feature: ENVO:00000209|ENVO:00000569|ENVO:01000036; material: ENVO:00002151; isolation source: viral sequences binned using virsorter ...
TAGTCTTGTATGGCCTAGATCCAAATGTAGTAATGAACTTCGTGTTATAATCCTGAACCGTTATAAGAAGAAGTTCCTCTGCAACATTAAAGACATCAGGGAAACCACTCTCCGCAGCAACCTCAATGTCAATCGTTACTAATTTAATTTTAGATAGGTCAAACTTTATCTCATCCTCTGGATAATTCTCAGCAATATATTGATGAACATATCTCTCATTACCATATACATTGAACCCTTGAACCTGAGAATACTTATCAATAAATTCTCTACAATCTTTAATCGTGCCAGGTTTTACTGGTTCTACTAACTGACCATCAAGAGTCTTCCACTTACTCCTCTTCTTCTTAGAAGGCACAAAAAATGTAGGATGGAACTCCTGTCGATCACTAAAATGTTTTCCATTATCATATCCTCTAATCAGCATACTATTGCCGATCTGAAATACGTTTGTGTAAAATTTCATCTTTGGAAAACGATGTTGAATGCTAGTGCAATTCTAGTGTGGTCTGTAAGATTTTCATGTACCCCATGTTGTAAACAACCTGGCCATAACATTATCTTACCTACTTCTGGTTTGTGTTCCCATATAGGATCCTTAAGGAAACAAAGAGAAGCCATCAAACCTGGCGTTGGACAGACAAAAAATAAATTTCCATCTTCCCCATTGGTATCCACATAGTATACACCAGATATGTCCACATGTCCATGAGAGTGGACAGTACAATAATTGCCTTTCTTATATGCGACAAACCATGATGAATCAATCTTATATGGTCTAATAGGAAACCCTAATTCAGTACAGTAATTCTGAACGTGAATATCAAGTTCCTCAGCAAAATTATATAATTGTTTATCACCAATTATATCAGTCTGGTATGAGTGATCATTACTATACATACGAAGTTTATCAGTAATATCATACTGTAAACCTTCAGCACACCCACCTAATTCTTTCTGAATATTTTCCAGATGTTCTACATTATCAAAATAAATTGGCGTTGGAAATATATTCTCAATCATCTGTAGTGTCTGGTACTACTGCCCTCTTTAAGTACTCATCAACTATAGTTGTATGTGGTTCTACCAAAGTTAATATCTTATCAGAACACATCATAACTTCCTTATCATCTGTAACTTCACTTAACCAAGGATTCAAATCTCCATTAAGAGGATTGACTGTAAAAGGAGCAATCAACTTACAATTAGGATCACCCATATCCAATGCAGCAACTTCCTCTACCTGAGCAATGATCAAATCATTATTGACCAGTACAAGAATTTTGATTTCGTTTTCCATTTTAGGTGTTTAGTACAATGATTAATCTAATGACCATACCAGTAAAAAGAACATAGTATGTCCACATGATCCACATCCCTACTTTATTATGAAGGGAACCTCTTTTATATGGATGTACTGCTAGATGTGGGGAACTATCCCAACCATCTTGCATGTATTCTTTTGGATCAATTCTTCTCGACATTCATTCGATCCTCATAAGATTTCTTAACCATTTCACTAGGTTCTACTATTGTTACAACCCAGCTGGGATCAATTGATATTTTTTTCTCTGCAGATAAAGGCATCCAAGGATAATATTGTACACTATACTTTGACTCACCAGTTTCCTCTTGACCTTCTGTTAAGAGTATAGGGTCTTCAATCAACTTGCAACAGTAAGCGTTCTCAAGAACTATAAAGATGGGTTTGTCATCCTCATCTACAAGTTCCTTTACATCTGCAATGACTTCTTCGTTTGATTTTAATAAAACCAGTTTAATAGACATGGTATGTTATTTATCGGAACTATAGGATTTGAACCTATGACATCTCGCTCCCAAAGCGAGCATTCTACCAAACTGAATTAAGTTCCGTCTGGTGGGGAAGCGGATGCTCAGAATCGAACTGAGAACTGGAGGTTGGAAACCTCTGATTTTACCACTAAACTACACCCGCAAAAAAGGTGGGAGGTTGGGTTCCTGTATACCAACAAGAGACGGGCATTACTACAGTAGTAAATTTTACATCTCTGCCTGAGACCCGACTGGTAAGTCGATTCACCTTTCGGTGCAGCACCACCTGTGTCTCATCACCTTATCCAGCATTTGCCAGAAAGATTATTCAGTCACTCCCTATGTTGAGCTCTCAACAAATACAGTATAACTCAACTGTCTATCCCTGTCAACCCCCAATTTTATTCCATCTACTTGGATTAACCAGACAGAAATTCCCTGCCTCCTTCTTGGTGGTAATCAATATATCATATGATATGGAATACCTGTTGGTCTTTCCATGATACTCTCTCACCTCATGGTTCAATGAAGAAGGAAATATCATTAATCTATTCTGTACGGCATTATAAGTCTTTATCCTCCTACTATATTCCGTGGGCGTTGTATGAAAAATAGGTAGACCAGATAAGGTATTTGGTTCTGGAGCATGAACTGCCAACTGACCTGTATCATTACCCTCTTCTGTTCTAACATAGAAGACTGCACTAAAGTGTGACTGACAATGATTATGGTATCCCACTCCACCACCATTAACACAAACAATAGGCCATGACTGAGGAATGTATATATCTGAGCCTGGATGAATGTCTGTTTGATCTAATGTTGCACCTAATTCCTTTATATAATTTTTAAGATGTATTGCTAACTGATCTGTAATCCATTTGAATTCTGGTTTGGATGATATCTGAGAATCACCTAGTATCTCTCCAGTAAAACTAGGAGCAAACCCAAGATGTTGTATGTTCTTATAATAGAACCTATCAATATACTGCACCATTCCATCATGAACCTCAGTAGTAGGTTCAAGATCAACATGATAAACCGTAGTAGAAAATAAAGAATCTATCATTCAATTGCCCCTGTGTATGCAATATTACCAGCGATCATACATCTACCAGATATATCAGAGTCTGGCACCTCATGAGATTGATGCCCACCAAAGATAATCAACCTACCCTCAGTAACCTGAATCTCTTTTCCCTCTATTATTAAAGGAGAACTACCATCTGGAGTACAAAGATAATATCCAAAAGATAAACTATATGGAAAATGATTATGAAGTACAGTGCCTCCACCCACATCATACATCATACCCCAATAATCTGCAATTTTAAATACTTTTGTTTCCTCTGCACTCTCATTATATGCAGAGTTAGTAAACCTAGAGAACTGATCAACAGCATCTTTAATTGTTAGTACTATCCAATCAAATAATAGACCATGTGCTCGAAGATCTCTTTCATTGCCATTATAAAATTTAGTCTTTAATGCTCCACCATTAACTCTGGTCTTGGCATTCTCAGTAACCCAGTTAATAAGTATCTCCTGAATCATTGCATGATGAGGACACTCATATATTTGAGGATCAAATGGAGAAGTTAATCCAGGCAACTCATGATTATTGAGTCTGTTATTAATATCCATTAAGTATTCTGATAACTTCCAGAGGTAGCGTCTGCCGACATAAGGTTATCAATATCAGCCTGATTTAAATCTTTGAATAAAGGATCTCCTACTATGAACTCTTGAGAACTATAGGAATTGATACGTTTTAATTCTGTCAGGGGAACATTACCACCTTCCATATCTATCACATCTCCTCGAAGGGGATGTTTTATAAGTTGTGAAGCCCAAACAATATCACCAGAACAAGTAATACGATAGTCCTCAGTAGAAAAGAAAGGGAATACCTGATGATGTATGGTACTGGGAAAGAATAATATCGTACCACTATGGCATTTGGATTGATCTATAGGTTTCTGTCTTACTCTACCAGTAATATCAGTATACACAAACCCAAACTCTCCTGCTTGTGGATGCATCTCATCTTTTATGGATCTCTCATCATCTGCATCATATGGAACATTCAACCATATTACAAAACTAAAAAGAGAATCATGGTCATGTAAGGCTTGATACTGACCTTTAGTTGTGGCATTACACCAGAACCTATTGAAAGTAAATCTATGTTCATGCGTTGATGTGATCTCTACAGGTAAACCATATTTACCAAGATACTTATATAAAATCTTTTCTAAAACATTAGTCTGAAATTTCTTACCATCATCAAATAATCCCCAAGTCAATCTACGACTCGTATCATGTACCAGTTTATTATTATCCCATTGAACATACTCTGGCGAATACTTCTTTACAATATTCCAGATATGATCTACATCACTCTCATCTAATGTGACTTGATATATGCCTTGATTGGGAAGATTAATATCTTTAAATTCCATGCAGCCATTATAACATAAAAAAGAGGGGGTGTAACCCCCTCTTCTAATAACTTCCCCCTAATCTGCCACTTAGAGGAAGTCTTTACGAGCATGGTGTTCGGGCACCACTTTACCTAGATCGACAGTCAGAAGTCCATCCTCAAAGGTCACTGACCTTACTTCTGTTTCGTCCGATAAAGTCCATGATCTCGTAAAGTTTCTCTGAGCGACACCTCTGTGGGCATAGTCAGTGTCATCTTTATCCTCTTTTTTACCTTCAACGACTAGTTTACCATACTCTGTATAAACTTTCACTTCGGATTTTTTAAATCCAGCGAGTGCGATCTCTAGTCTTGATTCCACATTATTAATATTAATAATGTTATATGGTGGATAGTTCTGTTGTTGACCTGTAAAAATATGGTCAAAATAGTTATCCAGTCCAAAACTGTTCTTGTGGATTTGCTCCATTAATTGTGGCAAATCGGCAGCATGATACCTTGTTAGGCTGTTCATGATAGTAGCTCCTTGTTAAGCGAGTTTGTGTTTTGTGATCCCCGAAGGCAATCACCTTTATTTAACACAATACTACCACTTCTCAACCACTAACTCTATAGTGTTGTCAACACTTTTCTGTTCGGACACTACGGTATAACCTTTCTCTTGTACGGTTTCTACTAACATTTCTCTTGCATATGCTTGGGTAACCTTCTGTAGAAATCTTTCAATGGGTATAGATTCTTCCCATGCATCTAACTCTGCAACTAACTCAAGTGTTCCATCTTGAGATCTTTTAAATCCAACATAACGAGTTATACCAACTTCAACATTCCATTGCCTATGGTCATGGTCATCAGGATTATCTAATAAAACATTCTCCTGAGCTGAATAACTCAAGGTATTCAGTGCCTTTATAAGTACATCCTTATCCTTAAGCTTGGTCTTGATTGTACTGAAGTGTGACATCGGTTACAGTCTCTTGTGCCTGATAATACTCTGCCTTATGTATGCGATTTTCCACATTACCCAATTTCTTTTCAACCTCAGCTGTGATCTTCTCGCACTCATTTCCGATAACACCTTGAACTTCCTCAGTTACAGTACCATCTTGACTAATTTTAAAGACTATTCTATTCACCAGACTCAGACTTTACGAATGAACTTGGAGATGATTGAACTGCTTTCTTTTTCTTACCAATATTATATTTGGTCTCAAGTGTCCAGTCACCCTTATCCTTGTAGGACAAGACTTTGATTTGATTGAGTGGGGCAACATCTTGTATCTGTTCAGGTTTCATTATAGTTATAAGACCCCAATCAGATAGTAACGTAATAATACGATTCCTACGTTGCACATCATTCATAGAAAGGTTGGCAGACTTTCCATCTAATGCAAACAGTTCTTTAAAATGAACAATATAATATCTTCCCTGCTTGTGCAGTATATGACATGATTGATATATCTTCTTCTCTTTACGGGATGCTACCCCAATTCTTGTGAGAGTCTCTCTTACCTTGAGAAAATCATCAGGTTCATTCAATGTAACTTCGATCATCTGATCTTGTGACCAAGCGATCTCAGGTTCTGTAAACCCAGTCATGCTGTACCTCCAACGTCAAGTTTCGCTTTAATGTAATCCAATTGCTCTTTACTAAGAATTTTCAATGCTTGGATTGCTTTCTCATTACTATAACCATAGTATGATTTGACAACATCAAGGTTTTTGATCTTATCCTTTCTGAGCCAGGGCGAGAATCTCTTCTTTTTCCTGAGACTATTTAGATAAAACGAATATTGCATGTCCTTACTGAGATGATGGTTCATATTCATCTCATTTGCGAACATAATACAATCAATATGGGCGGAACAACATTTGTTCACAATGAAGGCAGGATACTTCTTGCACACTTCTGGATCCTCTTCCGAGAGATCCTTCTTAGTCAAGTATATCGAGTCTAGATAATCTTTTAGATCTGCCATGTTTACGATTGTATTGGAGGTTACTTAGTTGTCTTTCAAGTTCATACTCTATAGTAACTAGGTTACCTTTCAAGTAGTCTTCATATTCATTGTCCTTAATCAGATCATGTAGATGTGCTACATGTTCTAAAGCAAAGACTATTTTAGTCTGATCGTTCATTCTCATAATAAAAAATACAACATAAGAATTGTGATTATAAGGAGTTCAATGATTAGATAATTCGTCAATCTTATCCCTCCAGTACTGCCTTTCTTCTTCATCAATCCAAGGATTGTGTTTCTGTATCCAGGCATGTTGCAACCAATCATCTTTAGTCCAATCTTTCTTTGGGCCAAGATGATCTTTTAATCCCATCCCTTTTTCTTTTTCCAGTCAGCATACATTCTACCATAGACCATCCCCTCATGCGACCTTATAGGATCACCCTTAAGGATTTCTTTCTCTCTATCAGTAAGGTTTTTCTCCTCCTTGATAAGATACTGTTGTTCCCAATTGGAAATCTCTTGAGCCATTTCCTCATTCATAATGCATTAATTACCAAAGGTAATAGTTGATGTTCTGCCTGTTGTATCGCTCTGGTTAAAGTTTCAACAGTATCCCCTGGCAGGATAGGAACTTCCTGTTGTCTTATTATTTTACCAGAATCTAGTTCTTCTGTCACGAAATGGACAGTACATCCTGTCACATCATCACCACTCTTGAAGGCCTGTTCAACTGCATGTAGTCCCTTATACTTAGGCAACAAAGACGGATGAAGATTTATAATGCGTCCTGCAAATTCATTACAGAATTTCTTAGAAACTACTCTCATCCACCCCGCCATGACAATCATATCAATTTCATATGCATGGAACAATGCAATGATTTCATCCTCGTCCTTACTATAACAAGAGTTAATACCCAATCTTTCTGCTCTCTTCTTTGCCTTTGCCTTCTTCTTATTGTAAACCATGATCTTAACCTCATGCTTAGGGCATGAATGAACGATGTTCTCAAAATTAGAACCGTTCCCCGAACACATGATTCCTAGTTTCATCGAACCTCTCCGATTTCCCATGATTCTATTTCAGTATCTATGGTAACATCGGGTGGTACTATAATGCAGAACCCTATGCCACAATTAAAAGTGGTCTTCATGTCTTCCTCTAGAATCTCACCTGCCAATTGTACCTTACTGAAGATCTCAGGTAAAGGCCAAGAGTTGTAATCAACATGTGCAGTCAATCCATTAGGAAGACAACGTGGTAAATTCTCAGGAATACCACCACCAGTGATATGTGCCATGCCTAAGATAGGAACCTCATCCAATAACCTCTGGATCATAGGAGAGTAGATCGTAGTTGGAGTAAGTAACTCAGGAGTATCATCCCATCTTATCTTATGTCTCCATAACATATCATTGATAAGAGTATAACCATTACTATGCAGTCCACTACTAGCAAAACCTATAATCTTATCACCCTTCTTAATCATTCTGCCATCTAATATTTCACCTTCTTCTACTATACCTGTACAAAATCCTGCCAAATCTATATCAGCAGAAAACCGACCATGTTCAGCAGTCTCTCCACCTATCAATTCTATTCCTGATATATTACATCCTTTCATAACACCAAACATTATATCATCTAATCTATCATCTAACTTCTTAGTAGAAATATAATCTAAAAAATATAATGGTTTGGCACCACTACATATCACATCATTAACACACATAGCAACAAGGTCAATGCCTATGGTTGTATAATCATTAGCAACCCTTGCAATATTAATTTTAGTTCCCACACCATCAGTACCAGAAACCAAAACAGGTTTCTCATACCCACTAGGTACTGGGAACATCCCACCAAATCCACCAATGAATGGCAGATTTTCTTTAAGTCTTTCTACAAAAGAATTACCTGCCTCTATGTCTACAGTATATTTCATCGTATGATATCAATCTCATCTGGGTTAGTATTCCATGTTTCTAATTTGGTTCTGAGTCTTCCATCTTCTTTAAGGTTCTCGAATCTACGAGCAGCTTTCTTTCTCCACCAAGAAATAATCTGATCAACTGAGAATCTATCGTAGTTTTCAGCCTTCTCAAGAGTCTCTTGCTCTCCGAGTATAACTTCCCTAGAATTCTTGAAACCATAGGTTGACATATAGAAACGTTTTTGTTCTGTTAGATTCTTTGCAGCTACAATAGCATCATTGAAGTCCATCAATTTAGTTTCATCTTCCAAAGATTTCTTGATGATGGATATCATCTTTGTTTGTATTTTTAATTTCCTACTAGAGGCATCTTCTTTTACCAATAATTTATCATTATTTCTGGCAGTAAACCACTTATTCAAATCTCTAAAAATAGAATCATGAAGAAGTGGAGTAAAATTACTAACAGTCAATCCCTTATATCTCATATAAGGTTTCAATCCATCGTACTGTGAATTTTGTTTTGTTGATCCATACAGAGAGGTAGTCTCAAATAAACAAATATCTGAATTATATTTCTTATTAAGATCTTCCCTAGCCTTATGAGAACAACACAACATCGCTAACAGTTTTCCACCAAGATAGTTAAAACCAAACGGTTGAGTGGGAACAATAATGAAACCCATGATTGCATGGCGGTTAAACCGACTCAATTCTGGTACATTACCCAACCAATCATTCCTTGGTTTGGAATTAATGGTGGGAGAACCGAACCTTACAAACCCAATAGTCTTATCTGTATTACCTTCCTTTACTATCCACTTTAAAGATTTGCCAGGAATAGAACTCTCAATGGCATGAGAAGTAGTTACTTCTAATCTCTCATTAAAATACTCATTACTAAATCCACCCTTATCTCCAGCGTTATAGATCTTGATATCCATATCGTCTGGATGCATATCAAACTCTGTGAACAAATCATCCTCAGGCCCAAACCCAGGCAAAGCCATGGGTTGATTAGAAATACGATCCAACTTCACTGTACGCAAATATTCATCAATCCTTCCTGTGTTGGAAAAGTAATCAATAAATTTATCTGCTGCATAATTGGCATCAGCAGGCGATAGTTGCATTACCAAACCCTCTGTGGTGGATCAGTAGGATGCCACATACCTTCTTCTTCCCACACATCTGGTACTGGCATAAGATGAGGTCTACCTGTACGAGGAATACCCAGATCAATAATGATCGGAGATTCCAATACATTGTCAAGACTCTCAGCCATCCTACGGAAACCACTTCCTACAAATAACTGGCCAGCACATACTGCAAAGGTAGCAGTACCCCAGAAAATATAATACCATCTAGACTTAACTTGATGACGTTGTTTCTTGTTGAGTTTCATTTCAAAATTTCTATAAGGGCATAATAAACAAAGACGAGTGATCCGATACCACTAATGACTAGAAGTATCCCAAGGAACCCGAAGCAATCCAATTTAAATGGGGCGTACTTCTTCTTCCTCTTGGGCACCGATTAACTCCTCTAACTTAACAAGGCTGCGAAGTTCAACACCTTGGGACTCCATAAACTCCGAAGCCCCTTCTTGACGATCAACTATAGTTACAACCCTATTCACATTATACTGCAAATTCCTCAAAACATCAACTGCTTTCATGGCAGATTCACCTGTTGTGGTTACATCTTCCAGTACAGTTATAGTAGTTCCCAATGGTGGCAAGGGGCCTTCTACCTGAGACTGTGTACCATGACCTTTAGGTTCCTTTCTAATAATTAAACCTGCACCTTTCCCAACTAAAACAACCCCCGATACCAAAGGATCGGCACCAAGAGTAAGTCCTGCAACACAAGGAGTATCAATTTCTTTTAGCATCAATTCAGATACTAATTGTAAACCTTTACCTGTAAGGATAACTGGTTTACAGTTCACATAATGGTCACTCTCTTTACCAGAAGAAAGTTTAATCCTACCATATCGATAAGCATACTGCTTTAAAATTCTAATCAGTTCTTGTTTCATGTTCCTCCAGATGTGATATTAGATTATTAACTTGAATAAGCATATCAAGATCCATAATCTTATCCGCAATATGTTTCGCAACATATGGTTCTTCAGTTCTTGCTGCAAAAGCTAATGCATTACGAAGGTTGGTAATTGCTTCCTTTACAGAATCTTCTACCTGTTTTGATACTTTCATTTAAATTCACACTCCACCATAATTTCAGTTAAACATGCCAAAAGATTTATCTCTTGGTCGGCCACAAATGCGATCTGATACTGATACTTAGCAATAATGAGAACAGCAGCAGCAATAGAAGGCCCTTCAAGGGATGCAAAAAGAGCATCGTAAATGCGACGCAAAAGTACAGCAGGATCATTGTCCAGATTATTGACACACCATTTACGTACTTCTGGAAACTTCTTCTCTTTGAGGTTTTTAACGAGATCATTGATATTAACATCCGAAAAACTGGCTAGAATAGAAGAATCAATCTTACCACCAACTGAATGTCTCTGACATTCATTTAAGACTCTTCTCCAATCTGGGAAGTGCTTATTGATGAGTTCTGCGAGGACTTTCTTATCAACTTCAATCCGTTCTCTGTCCAAGATGGATATAAGTCTGTTAAAGAATTGTCCTGCGATTGCAGGTTTGTCCTTCCTTGAGATTCCGAATTCGATGACGGAGCATCTCGAATGGAGGGGTTCAATGATTCTATTCTTGAAGTTGCATGTGAAGATAAACCTACAATTCTTGTAGAAGGATTCGATATTGGCTCTGAGGAGGAGTTGAACATCGTGGGTTGTGTTGTCTGCTTCGTCTATAATTATAACTTTATGTTTCGCATCTCCATCCATAAGAGATACTGTGGAGGCAAAGTTCTTCGCCTGATTCCTTACAGTATCTAGGAACCTTCCTTCATCGGATCCATTGATAACATAGTAGTCACAACCTAACTGTTCACACAATGCCTTCGCAACTGTGGTCTTACCTATGCCTGGTGGGCCTGACAATAATAAATTTGGGATCTCTCCTTTCTTGAGAAACTCTGTGAAAGTTTTCTTAGTATCATCTGGGAGTATACAGTCATCTATCGTCTTAGGTCGATATTTTTCAACCCAGATAAATTCATCCCTCATTTGGTGGTTTCCTCAGTATCATGAATGGCCTTATCAACTCTAACAATTCTTCAGCACTGTTATATGTTGGCATTTGTGCAACAGCATCTTCCCAATCAGCATAGGTACTTTCTGGGTTGATGTTTGCCATCAAATTAATCTGTGCAATTTGTCTAAGAGTGGTATCATCCATTTTTGCAACACAGTATTCAGTATACTGTCTGATGAAATCTTCTCTAGATACTCTTTCCATTAGTTAAATCTCCGTTCGTAAGCAATAACTACACACCCTACTACTAAACCTATGAGAAGTAGATCCAACATTGGCGTTGATGAATTCATTTTAGTCCTCCCATGTAACGTCTGGTTCAAGTGCTATGTAGTATGTGAGATCATATTCCGATGACTTAAATTCTGATAACAACTTCTTCGATATCTTAACCTCATATGTGCCAGGCACAATCTTAATGTTCTCTACCTTGAAATGTAATCCAAAAGTCTTTGTAGTTTCACCAACCACAATAGAAAAATCATTAGAAGTATCATTCTTACGATCAGATACTACCATCTTAATCTCTTTACCGTTACCAACTACAGATAGATCAGTTAGATGATAAACTCCTGCGGCCTTGAGAAGTCTGTCAAGTTGGGCACTCCTTAATGTAAACTCTACATCAACTGAAGGAAGAGTAATAGATTTCTCTGGTGGAGAAACAATCACACTAGGATCAGCAAAGAAATATTTCGATCTTTGTTTACCCTCCTTAACGGTCACAAAACTTTCACCAGTAAAATTAAGTTCTGGTTCTTGAAATAATCCAAGAGAATTTAAAAACTGACTGAGATCATAGACACCGAACTCCTGTGGGATCTCCTCATCAATGTTGGCTTCTGCAAGGATATTCTTCATAACTGAGATAGTTCTCAATTGATTTCCTTGTTTGAATAGAATGGATTGATTAATAGAAGCAAAGTTCTTCAATAAATTAATAGTTCTATCAGACAGTTTCATAGGAGTTTTAGTTTTCATCATGTAGACCAGCAAAGTGGTATAAGAGTGTACAATAATGGATTGCTTTCAAAATGTCAACTTTTGATTTTCCATCCTTTTTGCCGAACCTCGAAAGGTATTTGATGGCATTGGATCGGCAAAATGCTTCAGCATCTCCAATACCCTGTATAAGATCTAATGTTTGGATTCCATCATTACTAGTATAATGTGAACCATAGGTAGTTGCAATATAATTCTTAGCCTCATCCAACATAACATCTTCTTTATATTTGTAGAAGACTCTAGCAAAATCACCATCTGGTCTTTCATTCCGTACACCAGTATTGGAATCCTTTTGTGGAACCAATTCCCTTGTCATAGGGTCTTGTCCATGTGTTCTCCTATAGACAGTCTTTCCACCATCAGGAGATTCATAGATCCACTTACGATGATCTTCTTCTATACCAGGCATCATTGCATCCTGATACTTCTTGTCATTTTCCAATTGTTCCATTGTGTAATCATTACCAAAAACTTCTGGTGTGGTTGGAATATGATGTGCAATTTGATCATCATTATCCGATAAGGGATCATCAGGAAAAGGAGCTGGTTCATCATTTCCTGGCCATGGACTGCCAGGAGTCCATTCATATCCACCATGATCTTTAACCCAATCACTTGCTTCTTCAGCAGTAGTGAAACTTAAAGCATCTTTTCCTCCAGTTATTTCTAAAGGTACTGTATCTGCAGCACCAACAAAATTCTCATTGTCAAAAGTAATAGTATCATCTGCAGCAGGAGCAGCCATTGGATTGCCTACTACACTGTGTCCATCTTCTTCCCAAAAATCCTGATCTGTTCTTACTCCCACATTGTCTTGCGTCATAATCGGATAGTCCTCATCAAGTGTTCCATTTAATATTGAACCTAATAGTCCCCATGCATTAACCATAACAGAATAAAAAATCGTTTACAAGACTTTCTGCTTTATCTTTACCAAACTTACCAGAAAGATATCCTCCTACTGGATCAAGTTTAGTCATGTAAGCATCGAAGTCTTGATATACTTCTGTATCCATACCAGTTGGACTCTTACATTCTATCATAGTTTGATAGGCCGTCAAGTACCTCTCAAACATTGGTAAATGATCATCCACTTCATCAGCAGTACAATACGCAATGTAAATATTCTCTGAGAAATGATTGCCTGGTTCAAAGAATCTATAATCACCTTTACCTTTAGGCAGACCTTCAACACCAAACAAAAGATTCTCTGTAGGATGTTGAAAATCAAATACAATGATTACTTTCTTTTCAAAGAAACCCATTAGATCCATACCAAAACAAGGAAGATTTTCTCCTGTCTTAGGATAGATTATGTTGTTGTAGATATTGGATTTTTCACTCCATATATCCACAGCACGAGACTTTAAGAAATGTTTATTCTTGAAGATCTCTGCCTTCAAATGAGTTCCTTTTGCCTCCCAATCGGCCCATGTTGAATCATGGGCTAGATCAGGAAATGTATCAAACAGAAGGGACTTGTAGTTCTTCCACAGATTCTCCATTGTCATCTCCAAAGTTTACATCAGCATCTACCTTGTCATATAGATCAAGGAAGGCCTGTTTAGTTTCATCATCGAAACGGTTCACACATACTTGAATTGCTTTCTCTCTATTCTTCCAAATCTTGAAAGCTTTTACAATGTGAACAAGACGGCGTGTACTTATAATTTCTTCTACACCACCATCATAGAACGTCTTCCTTATTATATCACCCCAGTCAACCAGTTTCTTACAGAAATCTTTATCATCACACAAAAGATTTAAGATTTTTTCTTCGGTTCTTGGGTTGGGGTAGGACTGCTCAAAGGTGACTGGGAATCTTTCAAGGAAGGCTTCATTAAGCACGTTAGTTCCAATAAATCTTCCGTCGTCTGAACCCTTACCCTTAGTGTTCGCTGTTGCGATGACGTTGAACCCTCTGACTGGTCTGACGAATCTTCCGATTTTTTTAAGAAAAACTCCGTTACCTTCAAGGATGGATTGGAGACAGAGTATTTTGTTCGAGGCAAGGTCAATTTCGTCAAGGAGCAAGATAGCTCCTCTGTTGAGAGCTTGAATAACGGGGCCGTCATGCCAGACTGTGGCACCATCAACAAGGCGGAAACCACCAATAAGATCATCTTCATCTGTTTCTATGGTAATGTTTACACGAACAACTTCACGATTCAACTGAGCGCAAGCTTGTTCTACTCCAAATGTCTTACCATTCCCAGACAATCCAGTGATAAATGTAGGATAGAATTGTTTAGACTGAATGACCTTTTTAACATCAGTAAAGTTTCCGAACTTTACAAAATTAGGATCAACAGGTGGAACTAAATTCTGTTCTACTGGAGGCAATACTGCAGGTGCTTGGTAATTCTTTTCAAGCTTCTCTGCAATGGTTAGGTTCCACTTACCTACTCCAGTCTTATACTGTTTAAGGTACTTAGTTACAGTCTGATACCCAACATCATTCTGGGCACACCAGGCTTTAACATGTGCAGAGGTGATCTTGTCACCATATAGATCTCTAAGAGAATTAATTAGAGATTTAGGATTCACTTTAGCTTCAAAAGGCATAGTTTATTCTGTTGTATGTATACATTATACCAATAAAAAACCCCCTATGTAAGGGGGTGTGTGCCACTTATCCAACTGTCTATGCAATGTATGACATAAACTCTCCTAGTACTTTCTTATTCATCTTCTTATTTTTAAGAGACTTAGTGAAGGCTGATTTGATCTGTGCTTTAGTAGCATCGTTCTGGACTTCAAACTCAGCATCGTTATTAAGATTACTTGATGACAATCCAAAGTAAGCATGATAACCAACATCAGTCAAACATAAAGATTTATTTTTCTTCCAACCAGATTGAATATTCTGAACCTTTTCAAAGTCCCAGTCAAGATACTTACGAATAAAATTAGAAGCATCTCTATTCTCCATTACTCTTATACCAATAAAATTAACATTAGGGAATCTTCCTCTAAGTTGATTCAATAAAGCACCAGTCAATTCATGGTATTCTGACTTACAAAAATAAGTCTTTCCATTTGACTTATCCCGAATATAAGAATAACCATTCATAGTTGATCTCTGACCTAAGTAAGATTCACCACCCTCATAACGAGCAGGTATCCACTTACTAAATTTCAAAGGATGTGCTTCACCATCTGTCAAAGTAATACACTGTATCTTCTGAACATTAAATTTCTTCTGGAACAGTGGAATGATTTGATTCAATGAAACTAATGCCTCATTAAGTGGTGTTCCTGATAGGGATAATTTACGAGGATACTGATAATAAACCTGACAATCCCAATTGTTTCTTCTTTGAGCAGTTAATGCAGAAGAGAGTCTCCAAAGATTAAGCATTTGATTTTCCAAATCTCCTTTCTTACAATCACTAGAAAGAAACTCTACCATTGAGAATTGACTATCAACTATTATAAGTCCATCAGCTTGTTCATGATGAACAGGTAAAGGAGTCCTCTTAATTGGAGGCCCGTCCTGATCGTAATCAAAGTAATACTCAGTATCATGATTCCACTCATTAGTGAAAGCATAAACCTTAAAAGGAATCTGAACTTTCTTACAGAACCATATTAAATTATACAGTTGCTTTACAGTGTCCTGTAAAACATGTGCCATGGATCCAGACCAGTCAAGAACAAATATCAATCCATGATTCTTACCATCAGGTATAGTAGTAATCTTTCTGAATAAATCTTCGTTATACTTATAGGTATGAAGTTTATTACAATCTATAACACCAGTCTTGGCAACAGTAGCACGAGCATAAGCATCCGCTGACTTACGACACTCAAACTCTTTTACAAGATAGTTAACTTCTTTCTGTGCAGTTCTTCTGAATAGTCTGTAGTCATTATCTACAGGTTCAAATATATCTCTCGTTGTTGAAGAGTGATTATCAAAATTATCCTGACACTCTTTCCACCAATCATTAAGATACTCATGAACCTTTACGTTCTGAACAACTAGTGTGTCCATATTTAAATCAGGTATTGAAACATACTCTGGATCATAGTAAGAACCCCTATCCTTATTTTTATTGTCATTAAGGTTCTCTAGATTATCTTGAAGTGCTTTATCAGTCTCAGCCTCCAGATCATTATGTACACCACCACCTCTCTTCTGTGTATCATAATCTAATCCCTCATTCTCATAATCATCCGTGGGAAAACCTTGGTCAATATCACCATCCATTTCCTGATCAGGAGTCTCATCAGTAGAATCAAATGGTACATCAAGATCTCCACCCTTATCATCACCACCAATAGGAACCTGAGTCTTCTGAAGATCATCCATCTTACCTTGTAAGAAGTCAAATAACTCTTTTGATAGTTTTAAAACTTCTTGGAAAGTCTCAGTCTTTATTGCCTTCTCTACAAATATCTTTTCATCATCTTCAAACTCAATGTTAACAAAGTTGCCAATCTTATAATAAAGATTAATTCTATCAACTAAATTGATCTCCTCTTGATCCTTATCATCAATCTCAAAGAAATCTTGTTCAGCAAGTTGTGAGTATCCAGTATAGAAAGTCTTACCTAAGCCTGGATATTTCTGCTTCATCAACTTTTCAATTCTAACATCCTCGAAAACATTAACAAAAGACATTGGAATCTCAGGATGATCCAACTGCCAGTTATCTGCTGGAGTGTATAGGGCATGTCCAACCTCATGACCCACCAGAAGGTCATAGACGGTTCCAGAAGCCTTCTCCCACATTGGTAGGGTCAATACCCTCCTTTCTACATCAAACTGTGCTGTAGGTACTCTACGGTTCTCTATGATAAGATCTTCAGTTGCAAGTAGTTTAGCAAGTTGACCTTTGACTTCGTAGTTGACCTGTGTGAGCATCTAATTCCTCGTGTATGTACATATAATAGTACACATTGGGACACTTTCAACCAACAGTGTGCCAGTTCTTCAACTGTCTACTGTGAATATTTCACCTTAGAGAATCCATTCATCTTTTCAAACGTAATCAAATTATCCAGTCTGTCAGTTAACTCATCAACCTTGTGGGATATCATAAAGATATAAGCATCCTTTATAACGTATTTAATAATCTTAGTGAACTCATCTGTACCATTACTATCCAGAGAACTGTCAAAGATCTCATCAAGAATCAATATATTTGTACTAGAAGAGTTCTTTAACTTAGCAATATCTCTCCAAGTAAACAGAATAGCAAGATCAATTCGCATTTTTTCACCCTCAGAGAAGGACTCGTAGCTGAACTTCTCATGGATAGGAGACTTGATCTTCTCGTTGAACTGTTCATCAAAGGTAAAATTGATATAGAAATCCATCATCTGAAGATAGTGGTTTATCTTCTGATTCATTATAGGCAGATACCTTTTTATAATCTTTGCCTTGACACCACTATCCTTCATCATAGAGTTTGCAAACTCCAGATAGTCAATGTCTTCAGTGTGGTCGGCCTTGTTCTTCTCTACAGATACTAAATCATTTTTGAGACTTTTAAGTTGTGCTCTCTCAGTATTTCGGTTTGCAATTTGTTCGGTAATGTCTTGAACTTCCTGTTCATGGTCATTGATTCTACGTTGGTACTCAGAAATTTTAAAATTGTTTGTTGAAATGTCATTCGTTAATTTAGTGATCTGCTTGGAGACATCTATAAACCTGGCCTCTTTTTTTTGTTCTTCGTTTATAGACTTTTGAAGGTCTTTGTAAGCGGAGTTAATCTCCTTTACCTTCCCTTCGATATCACCGATTTTATTTAGCCTAAAGTCTTCCTCAATAGTCTGTTCACAAGTAGGGCATGATACATTATCCTTGAAAAACTTATGTTCATCAGTAATAATCTTAATCTTCTGTTCTAATTTACCCCTAATTGTGTTCATCTTCCGTAACGAAGAGGTAGCATTAGAGATAGTTTCCAACTCTGGTTGATGTTTAGTCTTAATAAGATTATCAAACTTGGTATTATCACCCATTAGAGTGGAAGAATCATCCAATAGAACTGATATCTTATCCTTCATGTCCTTGATTCTCTTCTTGCCACTCTTATCCAGATCAGCAATGAAGTTTTTCTGCATGTCTATCTTCTCTTCTATCAATTGTTTCTTGATAGAAAGTTCTTTTATCTCTACATTTGATCTATTAATCTTTTCTCTGAGTATCTTCGCCATACCTGAGAAGATTTTAATGTCTAATACGTCCTCTACAATCTCTCTACGGTGAGTATTGTTCAACTGCATAAAGGGAACAAACGTTGCCGAACCCAAGATAGTTGTCTGGGTGAAGGATTTATAGTTTAACCGTAATATACTGTCTTCTAGGTGCGCCTGTTGGTCATTGGCGTTCGCAAACTGGTCTTGTTTCTTACCATCAATATAAATCTCGAACAAGGTAGGTTTCATACCTCGAACAATGGTATAAATTTTACCGTTTGCCTCAAATTCTATCTGTACTTCACACTCTTTATCATTAACTGTATTGATTAATTGCGTCTTCTTGATCTTACGAAAAGGCTTGTTATATAAAACAAAAGTAAGAGCATCAAGAATAGTAGACTTACCAGCTCCATTTGCACCAACTATTAAATTTGTAGGAGACTTCTGGAAACTAACAATGATGAACTGGTTACCAGTTGACAGGAAGTTACGCCATCTAATCGTCTTGAATGTTATCATAATCTTTTGGCGGTATCACAATATCGTCTGGTGTGATGATAACATATTTGTATTTGTGTGTTCGACAGGTCTCTACAGCTAGTGTATCATCAATCTCTACAACTGTCAAGGTAGTCTCTTCATTAGCCTCTAGAAGTCCTGCATACCTTGTTGCATCATCTTCCTGTTGAAAAAGATATAGTGCCTTCTGACCATCATCATTTGTGACAGCATAGGCCCCTTCACCTTCCTTTCCAGCAAGTGATAGGATATACATTAATCAACCTCGCAAGCTTCCAGATAGACCTCTCTAAGGAGTTTCTTAACCCGATCCTTCTTTAATTCAAAATCAGATTCTTCAATATATTTATTTAAAAGTGTTAAAGTATCTTCCACTTTCTCTCCATCAAGATCCACTTCTAGATCATTGATCTCGGTATTTTCAACAACTTTTAAATCTATGATACCTGCTTTCAGAAGTTTGTCAAGGAACTTATCATACTCTAACTGACTTGTTCTTTTCTTCACATATAATTTTACTATCTTATCCTTGTATAGATGTGCCTTGAATGTAGCAGCAGGAGTATCATTGTAATACACCTTCTCAAACATAGTATAAGGATTCTCTACAAACTCAATCTCTCCTGTATCAGTATCAAGAATATTAAATCCTCTCTTATCACCACAATCATTCCAATACATCTGGTATGGATTACCTAGGTAAAATGTCTGACCATCATTACTTCTAGTGTGGTAGTGTCCTGAGAATACTGTTTTAAACTTTGCTATGATACCTTTATCAATACCTCTCTCTTGTACACAGCCAGGATATAGTTGGAATCCCTGTAACTCTAGGTGACCAAAAGCAGTTTTAGATTTCGTGGATGCAATAGCAGATTGAGTTTCTGCAAAATTGTCTTCGCAGATCCAAGGGAGCATGAAGGCTTTGAACCCGTTAATATCATATTCTCCAGGCTTAGATATAGGGATAAGGTTATCGTAGCTAGATAAAAGAGAATCAATAGAGTTAATCTGATTGGTATTCTTATAATAAACATCGTGGTTACCTACAAGTTGCCAGACTTTCACGCCCAGATTTTTAAACTTATCATATACATGTTCCTTGGCCCAGTCAAGTGACCAGAAATCTATATTCTTTCTATTGTCAAAAGCATCACCCATATGTATGCAATACTTTATCCCTCTCTTCTCCAACTCAGGAAAAAAAATATCATCATAAAACTTCTGAAAGAAGTTATGAAAAACCTTACTACCTCTTCTCCCACCAAAGTGGGTATCAGTTATTATTGCTATCTTCATTTCTTTTCTTTAGACCTATTAATAAGACTAATAAATCTATCAGCAGCAAACGTACCACCAACACAAACATCTATATCATCACCATCTTTCCAATTTTCTGTCCCATCTTTCTTAGTGTGGGCAAGGGCCTCAGTCAAATCGTCAATAATTTTTTGAGTAATCTTCATTTCGGTAGGATACCTCCTTCTTGTAAATCCTTTATTGGAAAGGTTATCATCTTCTCCCAAGGAGAAAGGTTATCAAAGAGAACTGCTGCATTAGTACCACTAATTCTCTGTACAAATCCCACATATCCTCTATAGATAGAAGTCTCATCTATAACTGTGACTGTGGTGCCAGGCAATATCATTGATTCATCTTCGTTTGGACTGCTTCCTTTATTGAATTGTAATCACTAGAATCGCCATAATCGTTATCCACATGCATGACCTCATCATACCCCGACTTCTCAATGATTTTCTCACGGATCTCCATTTGTTTCTTCTCTTTCTGGATCCTCCGAAGAAATGCGTAGTGTATAATCTGGGTGAAGTAAGCAAAAGGGTTTGTAGATTTCTCTGGATTGAAGTTATGTATGTATTGAACGCAGTTTTCAATCCCATCTGATATCATATCCTCCCTAAACATATAGTTTACAAAGTTCGGTTTATACGATAAATGCGTGGCAATCTTTACGAAACACTCACCGAGATAATTGGTAATACGAGGCTTCGGATCACCGTTAGTTTCAGCTTCTTTAACGTCAGCCTTATACTGCACAATGGCATATAAGAACTCTTTGTTATTGACGTAATGCTCAGATCGTTTTCTGGTGCGGGTTCCTTTTGCTGGCATTTTACATATTACCTCTTTAATTGTTTATAGTGTACCACAAAATCAATCGCTTGACAAGTTATAGAATTGTGTGTACAATAACTCTGCCAGGGTTCAAGGGAATTTACTCTGGAGCTTTATTAGAATCTTGTTTATAGATTCCTTCAAGGTATTCCCGAGCCTGATTAACAGAAATTACATATCCCATCTTCTTAGTTACTTTAATTTTCTCAGAAGAACCACCATTAAGATTAGAAAATATAAATTTTTGATAGTAAGAAACTACTTCAGAGTCTTCTTTAGCTTCTACTACAGTTATAACTTTATCCATAGGAATAACCATAATACCTTCTGTAGGATTGCTCCTTAACCAAGGCATCATTCTTAATCCTTCATGTTGTCCGTTCATATGAACTGTCTCGATTTCTACTGGGTCACTAATAATTAAAACCGTGCGACCATTTTCTTCAGACGGCATAACCTCTCCGAAGATCTCTTCGCCAGATACTAATTTAATTGATCCGTAGAATTCTTCTTCCATTATTTTAACTTAACCTGTGACAATTCATAATTAAAATTCTCCTCGTTATAGATTTTAACTCGTTCGAGTAAATGATTCAGAGTATAATTCCTTTGGGAATCATATTTAATATCATCTGCAATATCATATAAGAGAGATTTAACTTTTCCTTTGCCCTTTCTAAGTACTCTACCTATTGACTGAAGGTTTCGTATTCTAGACTTGGACGGCGACGCGAAGATAATGTTGTGTAGGCGCTTAATATTGATGCCAGTGCTAAAAGTCCCATAGGACGCCACAATAATCGCATTGTTCTCCTCTTCTGTAATTTCACGAATAGATTCACGTTCATCAGCCTCTACGCCACCGTGGACAAAAAAGACTTTACGATCATCATTTACAGAACTATTTATAGATTCATATAAGATTTCACCATGAGCCTCAACTCGACTAAACAATATTAATGTGTTGCCTTGAAGAGATAGTGCCAGATTTCTGATAAACTTATTCCTTTTTTCGTTAGATATGATATAATTTATTTCTTCTTGATAATCCTCAAATTGTCTGGGCTCATGTTTCAATACAATGATTCTAATATCTAACTTAGATAAATGCCCTTTATCAATAAGATCCTTTGTTTTAGTTACTTTATATGAGGGCCCAAACAATCCTTCCAGAACCCACTTGTGAGTCTGTGCTCCACTTAGAGTTCCAGTGAATCCATATCTATACTTAGTATCTCTAAGTTTGGACATAATTCCTATCAATGATTTGGATTTAAATTGATGTGCCTCATCTCCTATTATAACATCAAATTGACTAAACCACTTCTTATCCATCTTATAAATGGATTGCCATGTTGATATGGTAACTCTTTGAGGAGTACTTCTTTTTCTACCAGCATAAACACGATGACAATACTTTTCGACATCCCAACCATACTCTATAAAATCCTTATACATTTGTTCTACGAGAGAAGTCGTGGGAACAACAAGTAGGATTCTTCTCTTTCTGCCCACATGGTAACGTGTAACAGCATAGATCATCAGGGACTTACCTGATCCAGTAGGGGATATAATTAATCTTCTATTATACTTTAGTGCATCATATACACCTTGTATTTGATAATCTCTAGGTTTGATACTAGTGATTGCTAACATATAATCCTTTACACCTTCCAATGATATCTCTTCATTCTGTTCAAAAGGAAGTCCATAGTATTCACTATTCAAAAACTTGACACTATACTCTGACTTCTTTGCCCAATCTACAATCTTATCTAACAGTCCGACATAAACCTCACCAGTGGCAGTTGAAAATAAACGAATTTTACCATCCCAATGTCTATTCCTATACTGAGGCATAAACTTGGCGCCTGGAACATCAAACGTAAAGAAATCTGATAGTTCCTGTTGGACATGAGGTGGTGCATCTACAGTGAGATAGACCTCATTCTTTTTAGCAATAGTAAGATCAGTCATAACCCCTCGTAAATCTCTGCCATTCGATGGCATTCTTTATTTGGTACGTTCGATTTAATATAACCTTTAATATACTCTCAAGATAATCCAGCATTATCTGATAGTAATCTATCTTGGCAATACATTTAATTAGATCTTCATCTCCATCAAAGTATATCCCTAGGTCTGCCTTTAGAACTTTATGGTCGAAAGGTTTCTCTGCATATACTTCTGGTGATGCTTTACCTGAGTAATATTGCCACTTCTCTTTCTTTAAAACTTTATATCTAGTTTCCTGAGCTCTCTGAAGGGTTAAGATATTATTGTATATCTTATAATATTTTGCGTGTAATGCTGGTACTCGTGTTGATTCTGAATGAAGAAGTTCATTATCAATTACAGAGTCTTTATCCCAAAGGTCTTGTATAAATTCAAGATTCATCTCCTGTCAAACTCTCCACATTAAAAATAGTATATTTAAAAGAGGCTGTCGCCATAATATAATTTATATCAGTTGCGTCAGCGGTAAATGGAACTGGGGTAAGAGATGCAGGAAATAGATCCTTAAAACTTACCTTGGCAACTGCATTGAAACTACTATTATACACTATAAGTGTACCATCTGACGTATCACCCATGATGAGATCATCATCATTTTGTTGGTTTATGGGTATAGATTCTGCCAAAGATTCGGGAAATCCAAGAGATCTCATCCATCTTTCTATCTGCAGATAGTTCTCTAGATTTTCATCAATAAAGAACTCTATATCCAGATCACCATAGGAAATTTTATCTCCAGCTATAGGAATATCTTTCAAGTAAGTTGTCTGAATAGACACTCCTAGATTGATATTAGGAATACTAACAGACTGAGAAAAGAAATCTACCTTTGGTGCCTTAGCCAAAGTAAACTTAAATCCTGCAGGGGATAAGAAGTTCCTATTCTTAAGTTGTCTAGACCAAGCAGAAGTCTTCGATGCCATGGGCTTTTCCTTTTATTTATCTTGTAATTCTGGAAGTTCACAATCAGGACTAATGCTTTCAACCATTGTGCCACCTATATCAGCACCCTGATCCATACCTATCATTGTAGCAGCGCCAGCAAGTACCCAACCAACGAAAGGAATCCCAGTGAGAGAAGGGGCCACAGCAGCACCAACGCTAGCACCGACCATCCTACCTGTTCCTTTTCCTGATCCGATTGCTTCGATACATTCTTCTGATTTACCTGTTGTGGCATTATCCACCACGACTTTAGACCCAGTACTCGTTGCTGGATATGATTTTCTTTCCGTAATGGTGTCGTTACCCAATCCCAGAAAGCCACTCTTCTTCTTTATATCCCGTTCCACATGCATCATCTTGGGATCGTTTGCACGATATCTTATCTTATAACCTTTCTGACCTGCTTCAACTTCATAAGAAGTATAAGGGCCAACAGGTACATTTACTACAGGAAATTTATTTTGTCTGGAGATCATCCCAATCATACCAATATGACTAAGACCTAATACCGCTCCTAAACTTATGGTGAACCACTTATTCATAATGATAACATGAGGCATATTATATAGGCATAAAAAAAGAGCCCCCATCGGGGCCCCAATATTCTGGTTCTCTTGGATCTATTCTAGGATCCCACCAGAAGAATCCAAGTTGATGCAACCTAACATGCATCAGAGGTTTTTTTAATTCCATATATTCTCCAATAAAAAAGGGAGTCCGTAGACCCCCTTCGTAAGATATATAAGCGTCTCGCTTACATGAGGTTTGTAACTTTAACTCTACGATAGTAGCGGTTTGAGTTAGCGAGTAGGCGTCCAAGACCTTGGTTAGAAACATTACCTTCCGCAAATGGGTTAGCAACAATTCCGTAACGAGTCTTAAAGCCAATTTTTGGTTGGAAGGTGTCCTGACCAACTGCACGAACCATCTGTAGAGGAACGTATGGGCAGTAGAACAGACCAGCATCGTAAGGATTAGATCCTTTGTAACCAACAACGTAGTACTGATTAGCGTCATTGTTTGCAGCGAATGGATCGATGTAAACTTTGTACTTACCAGCCAATGTTCCAGCAAATGTATTGCCAGTGTCATCAACGTTAAGGTTAGCGTTCAATGCAGGAGTATAATCAAGGATTCCAGCCATTGTTAGAGCGGAAGCAACGTCTGCGGAGCAGAGGACAACGTTGCCCTTTCCACGACGAGTTCTTTGTGCGATCTGGTTGGCATCTCTTTCTATCTGGAAGAGAAGTCCCTTGAATTTCTCAACAGACCAACGACCATTACTGTCTGTGTCTAAGTCGAAGACTCCAGCAGTTGAGGTGTTGATTGTTGCACCTTGCTCAGCAGACTTGTAGATAGTACGGATAACTTCACGGTTGATCTCAGCAAGAATCTCTGTTGAGAGAATATTTGCGAGTTCAGACTCGGCGTTTAATCCGTGGATGGCTTTCAAGTCTTGAGCCAATTCTAAACTGTACTCAGCTTTGAGTGCTCTGGACTTCGCAGTCACAGTAACTTTCTCGATGCTGAATGCCATTTCTTGGAAATGGTTGGAAGCGCCGTCACCTAAGGCTTCTGCGTTTCCTGTCTGCATACCTTGTCCTACGTCGTAGGCAGAGGTTGTTGCAGAACCGACTGGGTTAAGAACAGATGGGTTAGTACCAGACTGTGAAGTAGTACCGAAACCAGCAGCGGTGTCTGTGAATCCTCCTGTGAGGTTCTCAGCGCTGTTCTGTCCAGAGAATGCTGAATCTGGCTCGTCGAATAGAGCTTCTGTTCCACTCTGATTCGTGTAGCGAGAACGCATTGCGAAGATCAAACCTGTAGGTCCGCTCATTGGCTGAACACCAGCAAGGTCATAAGCGACCAAGTTAGGCATTGCACGACGGATAAGGCTGATCAAAACTGGGTCGAAACCAGCAACAGGGCCAGCTTCTGCAGATGATCCACTAAATCCACCAGTTCCAGCGGAGTTAGTTGGTGATGCTTCCGTTAAACTCTGGAAAGAGTTCTCTTCACGGAGCATTTGCTCTTGATTCTCAAGTAGAACTGCTGTTACATTTCTACGATGAGCATCAGTTATTTTGTCTACTCCTTCGTAATCGAGGAGCGGTGCCCACTTTTCAGTAAGCGCCTGATAGTTGATGTTTTGTTGCATCGTTTTGTAAGGGTTTGTTTAACTAAAAATTGATCACTTCCTATTCACACGACCAAGTGCTTCCAGATAAGTAGCCATTGATCCAGTAGCTGGCTCAACGTGCTCTGATTCTTCCTTCAGTTCTTGTGGTGCGCTCGCTGGAGAACTAGTCTTGCCTCCTTTGAAGTACGACTCCTTAAGAGTTTCTAGTTTTCCACGATAGGATTCTTCACTTTCAAACTCAACACCCTCTGCAAGACTTTGTAGTTTCTCTTTCTGAGATACTGCAAGACCTTCTGCAACAGTGTTAAAGACAGTCTGAGCAGTTGACTTGCCAAGCATTTGGCGAAGGTCAACGTTCTTTTCTATCTGCTCGTTGAGCTTTGTCTCCATTTCATCAAGCTTGTCTACCATATTCTCTAGAACATCATATTTATCTTCAGGTAATGATACATAATGATCTTCAAAAAGCTTTTTCATGCCGTCTAAGAATGATTCAGTCATTTCGGCTTTAATGCCTCTCTCGACTGCTAGCTGATTTTCTTCTAGCCACTCTTCTGCGACATATTCGAGATACGCATCGGTTCTCTCTGTAAGAGATACTTTGATAGTCTCAACTTCTTCGTTGAGTTTGGTAGCGTATTCTTCGTTCAGTTGATTTTCGATATCTGTAATCTTAGCATTGATAGATGCCTCGAAGATTACCTTTGCCTTTTCTCTAAACTCTTCAGAGAGTTCTTCACCAGCGAGAAGGGCGTTAACGTCCTCTTCGATAGCTGAGTTAAGGTCAACCTTGGTTTCGTCTTCCTTAGTAACTGTCTCATCTTCAACGATGGCTTCCACCTTCTCGTCTTCGACGGTCTCAGTTTCTTCGTAGGAAACTTTTCCTTTGTTGATTGTAGGCATGCCAGGATTTCCTCCACCTTTGCCAGGACGGTTGGTAACTACATCCGCAACTTGCTTAATGGTCTTTGTAGGAGTCTTAAGCGCATTGGACTCGTCATCAGGCTTTGAGTTCTGAGGGGTAGGTCCTCCCAGATCTTCTACTGCTTGAGAACTTTTAACATAGTCGCTAGGTGTAGAGGGCATTGGATCCCCTTTACCAGCGCCAGCGTTAACAGCAGTGTTGGATTGCTTTGTGCCTACTTCCATTTCTTGTAAATCTCCACGAGACATTTTGAACTCTCCGCGTTAAAACGTGATTAGATATCGTTAATCTATGTTTATTTATTAAATCAAAGATTTGATAGGAAGTTTTGGAAGATTTCCAACTTCTTCTCATCAAGCTGACCTTGACTAACAAATTTATTTATAGTTTCTTGGGTTTTCTCAATGGCTTCTTCAACTACTTCTTCTGGCTCTTTAACAGCAACGGCCGAAGGAACTTCTTCCACGACAGCGAATTGTGCTTCACGAGCTTTAAGTAGTCCAGATTCCCAGACCCAATCAACTCCTTCCATAATGCCATTGACAAATGCGTCAGGGGCGGAAGGGTCTGCAACTATATCAGCTGCAGTTGCAAGCATGAAGTCTTCACCAACTACTTTGTATCCTTCGTTAGTGTCTCTTAGACTACCCATGCCTCTAGAAGAAACTCCGAGTTGAACGCCTTCGTCAAGAAGATTCTTGGCGATAACTCCCATTGGTGTTTCTAAAAGCTTTGCTTTACCTACAAAATTATTTCCTTCCGCATGGAGATCAACAATCTTGTGAGATACTCTGTCCAAATTTACAGTAGGACCTTCTGGATGACCTAGCTCTCCAAGAGCTCGACCTTTAGCCACAAACTCTTCACAGTACCTATTAACTTCTTTTGCAAGAACTTCTGTAGGGTAGAATCGACCATTCCTATTCTTAAGGTTACCTTGTAAAAAAGTACCCTCAATAAACATAGACTTCTTGCCTTCCTTTTCTTCGACAAGAACTTTACAGGTTTCGATCTCTTCTCTAATGAGTTTCATTTGATTTAAGCCTCAGGTTTTTCTTCTTCGGTCTCATTATCAGGTGTTTCTACTTCATCAGTAGGGGTTTCAACTTCCGAATCCTCAACGGATGCAGGTGTGCCAGGTGCTTCATCGGATGCAACTGGTTCTTCAGTTGGTTCAGTCTCAACCTCTGTTTCTGGTGCATCTAGGTAGGGATTAGGCCCACCGAACAACGAAGCAGTTACAGCTGGTTTGATAGTATCAATATTCTCTGCTGACTTTGCATAAAGAAGATCTTTAAGTTTGTCATGAATATCGGTAGCTGATCCATCATCAGACGCTATCATATCAATTAAATCATTATCCATAAGGGTTAATATAGAATTAGACTAAAGGTATTTATATCTCTCCACCTTTGGGCATCTGTGGAGGAGGTGCTTGCTGCTCTTCAGCAGGCATTTCTTCTGGCATTGGGTTCATTGCTCCACCAGGCATTTGCTCTGGATGAACACCCATTTCCAGTTGTTGCACTTCCATTGGGTCAGCAATCTTACCGTCCTCAATTTCTTGTGCCATCTGTTTGTCGATCTCAATGATCTCCTCATCCTTTTGTTTAAGAACATTACGTCTCACCCATTCAAGTGAGTAGTACTTACCAACATAAGGATCGACTCCAGCAACAACACCAAGTCTCTCGTTAATGAGTTCTACCTCTTTAAGTTCGGAGAAATGATTATCGTATACAAAATCGAATTGGATGTGATCAGAAAGGACTTCCCAGTCTTCTGGCGTGACAATGTTCTTAAGAATCAATTGAGTCTTCAACATGTCAAGGAAGACAGTTGCAAACCTCTTTCTCATCCTACCAACAAACTTGGTGAACTTAATCTCGTCTCTTAAGATCTCTGAAGATCTTCCAAGATTAAATCCTTCTCCAGATCCAGCAATACGTGATTCTGGTACTCCCAGTGCCCTATAAAGTTTCTTCTGGAAATATTCTATGTCAGAGAGTTCTCCAAGGTTTTGTCCGCCTGGAAGTGTTGTAATCTCTGTACCACGACCACCTTCTCTACGAGGTAACCAGAAATCTTCAAGCATACTCATATGCTTTCTGTCATCTCTGATCTCACCAGTTGATGCATCATACACCAACTTGTTCCTATAACGGTTCATTACCTCTTTAAGGTACTGTTCCGCCTTCATCTTAGGAAGATTACCTACATCGATGTAGAAGATCCTCCTCTCAGGAGCACGACTCAACCTGTAGATAACAAGAGAGTCCTCAATCATTCTTAGTTGATTGAGTGCCTTGATTGACTTGTGCAGATAAGAAAGGATAGTTTGTTTGTTTCTATCTACCAATCCAGAATGACAGAATGTTATAGCATCTGGTGCAATCTTAACTGGTTTATTCTTATGAGCAAATGGTGTGCTACCTATAGCACCCATATTATTTTTACCCTGTTGTGAATTGGGATCGTACTGATAGAACTCTTCTATCTCAGGGTTTTCTACGTTGGACGGATCTACTCCTTGATTAACTGCTTTAATCGCTGATTGTAATGTAGGATCTGTCTTGAGTTTTCTTACTAATTTAATCTTTAATGGATCAATATATCTTACTTCTTTAATTCCTTCTTCTGGCTTCTTGACATCAATTACCTTGTGGTAATAAATTCTTCCATCAACATACCAGTTCCTAAGAATTTCATGAGACTTCTTATCAAAATCTAAAACTTCTTTTACGGTTTTAAATTCTGCTCTAATGAGCTCCTTAAGTTTCTCAGATGCAGGAAGATTCTCCAAATCGATTTCGACTGGAGAATCATTCTGATCCGAAACTATTGCTTCGTTTATAATATCTTCGATGGCACTATCCACTTCTGGATGAAGTGCCATTTCACGATATCTTTTTATTAACTCATACTCGGACTTAAATACACCGTCAATGTCTACGTATTGCCCATAGAATCCACTCGAAACATAATAGTCCGATGAATCCTCTTTATTCTGAGGTACAGGTGAGACGACATTCTTTTGTTTGTCGTCATCCTTCTGTATCTTAAAACCAAATAATTTAGCCATTAACTCACATCATACTGGGCTTTCCCAGTTATTTATATAAGATACTTAAGCGCTTGGATTTGAACCAAACATAGAATTATCTTCACTACCCTTAAAAGCATCCCACCACTGGACTTGTAGGTCCACTGTGAACTCTTCTATTGTGTCGGGTTGATCGTATGATAACTCAATAGCACTAACGTTTGTTGGGAATATTCCGTGGAATTTGTAAGACTTTAATACTGGTAACTTGTCATCCTGACCTTGGATAGAACCACCCTGACCTGCTGTTGTTTGAACAGTTGATCTTCCCAACTGATAAACCATAGCGTCAGTCTGATAATCTGCAGGAGTTGTTTCTCCAGTAGCATTATCATGTTTGTTGATTCCGTTCATCCACAACTCAAAAGCATTTCTGAGATTGAATGTGGTGTCGTTGATGACAGTGATTGTCCACACATCAAATGTGCGGTCACCAGCAATCTTGAGGTTTCTTCCTCTAAAGGGAACATCAATAACGTTGATGTTCGATGCAGGAAGGTTTGCGGCCTTAACCATAAACCTTGCATCTTCGGGTGCATTTGCATCTATGCCTACACCATCAGGAAATTGAAGTACAACCTCAAATAGATTAGGCCTTGCACCACCACCGATAAGTTTTGACTTGAACGAGTTAATCGTCCTAGCACCTATATTTGGTAAGTTCTTGGTAGACATTCTGTTAAGTCCTCTCTTCGTATGTATTTAGTAAGGGGTTAGTAATTAGACAGAGCCAACAACTTCATCGAAGCTAATACCAGTTCTTGTAGCAACAAAGGTTAGACCAATGAAGTTAATAGAACGTGCAGGCTTCACGAAGATGTCTGCCTTAAAGGTATTTGAATCTATAACAGCAGGTGTGTTATTAGTTTCATCACAGATGACTACGAAGTCGGAAATACCTCTCTTAGCTTTGACATCACGAAGATATGGTTCAACAATATTCAAGAAGTTTGTTCTTGTAAGATCATCGTTGAACTCAAAGAGTTGTGATCTTGCGGCTCTCTCGATTGTACCCTCAATTGTAAGGAACAAACGACGAACGTTAATTCTATCGAAGGCAGATGCCTCTTTCTGTGCAGTTTTGTCACCGAATAGAACTATACCAGCACCAGCAGAGAATACAACTGGGTTAATCCTCTTAGGATATAACTCATCTCTCTGTGCTTGTGATGGGTTGTATGCAAGTTTAATTGCATTGTTAATTGCACCTCTAGTCGCACCAGCAGGTGAGAACCAAGGGAATGAATTAATGGATGTTCTTGCCATCAATCCAGCAACGTCACCATTTAGAGGAATATAACGGAATGTGTTATTAAACCTGTCATAGGTGTACTTGTAACCAGAGTCGAAGACTGCATAAGAACTAGAAGTCAAACTATCATAGAAAGCAATGATGTTCGATGTCTGTTGATCAGAATTTGTTAGACCAACAACTCCAGCTCTGTAAGGAGAAATACAAGCGATGCAATCCTTACGGACGGCAGCAATACTGATTAGTTTGTTTGCTTTTGCTTGTGCCTCATAGATGTTGTCTCCACTTGAAGGACCTTGGATTAGATAGTTAACAGAGTATTCTGCAGGGTTATCTAGAACTTGGTAAGAAGTTACAATGTCTCCTAGTGTGCAAGCGTACTTGTCAGTTCCACCGTAATCGTTTCCGTTTGTAAGGGAATAGATGTTAGGGCCAGCACCATTGAATGTTACTCCTTGTGCCTTTGTACTCCAAACACCAGTTGAATCAACAGTGTATCCACCTAATGTTGTATGCTTCAGACCAATACCAGTTTGAGCAGCACCAACAAATGCATAGTTAGAGTAGTTTGCAATGTAGTTCTTGTAGTAGATGTCTGTAGAAGGAGAAACCTTAGCATCATTTGCCTTGGATAATCCAGTCCACTTCTCTACGATGTTTCCAGAACTACCAGTTACTTTACCAGTGTCATCAACGATAAGAACATGGAACTCGTCATTCTTAGAATTCCTTTCCTTAGCGTATTCTGTAGTTGTAGGACGATCAGCAACCTGTTTCCAGTAGACTGTACTGTTTGTAAGTCCAAGAGTCTGTTGATCATACCAGTCAGTGACAGTGTTACCTTCTCTTAGGTAAATTCCACTATCAATACCAGACATAACTAGGAAGTCTGTGTTAGCAAACGCAACAGTTGCTGCGGTGTCCATTATAATTTGACCAACACCACCAGTTGTTGCATAAGAAACAATGGTTCCTGTGTAAGTTCCGTTAAGTGATTTAACTTGGTCGCCAGGGCCAGACTTAAGAGCACTGAAGTCAGGGCCGTAAGCAATGACTGTAGAACCGATTCCGACTGTTGCTTGGAATCTTTGTCTTTCTATTCTCTGTTGAACACCAGAATCATTAAAAACTTTAAGGCGGTTAGGATGGTTGACTGTAGTAAGAGCATTCTCGAACTCCTCGAAAACACCAGCGTCATATCCTTGGAAAGCAGAAGTTGTTGATCCTTCTTCGTAATCAATCGAACTCCAAACATCAGTTGTAACGTTATGCTTACTTACAACTTTAACATCAACTGATCCAGCATTGATTCCAGTTATGATACCTTTAACATAACCAGTTTGAATACCAACGGTTCCGTCTGTATTTGCAATACTAGTTGAGAATCCAGCAGTAACAGCATATCCTACTGTCAAACCTTCAGTACCGATAGCGACCCTTTGGTCTGCCTGTGCGTCAATTGTACAAATCTTAAGATCATTTGCCCAAGAGCCAGGGTTCCTTGCAGCATAAAGCCACTCAGTATCCGCAGATCTATTATTGTAATAATCTTCAGATGATGCAATCGAAAGGTTTGTTATCGCAAGACCAACAGGTGCGTTAGCATTGGATAGTGTTGGGTTAGAAGTTCTTAGAACTCTAAGAATTCCACCGTATGATAGGTAAGCAGATGCTGACATCCAGTACTCGTACTGTGCATCGGCACTTTTTGGTGAACCAAACGTCTCTAGAAGGTCGGCCTCTGTCTCGATTAGAACTGGCTCATTAACAGGCCCTTTTTCAAAGGGTCCTGCAATTGCACCTACTTGATCGTTGATGCCGTCAATCCTTCCTACAGTTAGGTCAACTTCTCGTACCTTAACGCCTGGAGATACTAGATTAAGCGTCATGTTAGTATTCCTCGGAAACTCAGTTGTTTTCTCTACAACTTATTTATTGTTTGGGTGTTTTCAGTGGGGAAACGATGCGTGAACCCCTCACCAATCAGGATATACCTCTGGTTTATTTCGTTTTCTTTTAGATTTAACTCGTCTTATAGTACAACTCTTACATTCATACGAATAAGATGATGGCAATACACCTCTATTCTTTCGTGTGAGGTAAAACCCATCTGTTAAACTTTTAGTTTGATTGCAGACTCTACACTTTCTCTCGTGTAATACCAAATGTCCTAAATCAAATTCATCATCTAAATCCATTTTATTATACTGATATTACAGCTGTTACCTCTGGAAACTTCTCTTTAACTAGTTTTTCTATACCCATAGTTAATGTCTGGGCACTCATAGCACATCCTGCACAAGCACCTAACATTCTTACCATGACTATAGGCCCTTCCTTAAGATAGTCTATTGCAACAAACTCAAGATAACCTCCATCCATTTCTACATAAGGACGGATTTCATCTAATACTTCATTTACATTTGCGTCGTTTAATTCCATTACATGTAATCCCACATAAATGATCGATCACCATATTCATCTACATTCCATTTGGTTCCTTCATCATCAACAAATGAAGTCTCTTGCAATCCATCTTCTATGAATCCAAATGGTGCCATGTCTTGTTCTATCTGATCCCTTTGATCATCATAGACTCGTTTTCTAATATCATCATCAGTCATCTCCTTGAAATAATCTTGCACGACTAACCATGCAAATATCACAAGACACATTGCCAAGTCATCATTACATCCTTCTTCTGCTTCAAATGAATTAGCCTTTTCAATAAAGGTAGTTAACTCTGCAATAATATTATAGTCATGTATCAATAATTTATCAGACTCTATAAGTGTCTTTAGGTTCAATGCACCCATCTTCTTAACAGTCTTAGACATTTTAACGCCAAGTTGAACCTTACTACCAGAGAATCCTTGACCCAAAACTTGACCAGCCCTACCCCTCATTGCAGTCATTAGAACATTTTCATATTCCATATCATAGAAAAGTATAGATGCAATTTGATCCCCTACATCATTTACTTCTACTAAAAGATATGCATTATTATATGCCTTTGCAAATTGAATAATAACACTAGGGAACAACATTGGTTTTATTTGATTGTTCCTATACTTTGCAACTACCTTATATGGGAATGTAGTTGTATCGAATACAATAAAGGCAGAGTAATCCTTCTCTACACCTCTTGCAACGTCAACAGTAATTATATAATTATGTTTGTCTATTGGGTTTTCATATATCTCTCCACCCCTATCACCTCTACCAATTGGATCATCATATGACATCACCTTCAATTTAGCTGGAGATATTAAAGTATCAACAGATCCTAAGAACTCACACTCAAACTCAACTCGGAACTGAGCTTCTGATGTGTTCTTAATCGTCTGTTCTTTCCAGTCCTCATCTCTGCCTGGCACTTCTGACCAGTGAACGTCCGTGGTTATATACTCGTTTCTACCTAGTTCTGCATCATGCCACAATCGGTAAAAATGATTCATACCACGAGGGGTAGAAACAATAATTACCTTAGTAGACTTACCAGAACTAATAGTAGGATATACACTACTAAAGAAATCATCTGCAATATGGTTGGGAATGAACGCAAATTCGTCCAAGAATATGATGTTGAATGACATACCCCGAACAGCAGATGCAGAGGTAGATGCGGCAATGATCTTAGACTTATTCTCTAATTCCATAGAACCTTTGTTCCATGCAATAATACCTTGCTGCATCCACTTGGGTAATGCCTCATATGCAATCTGCAATCTACCTAGTAGATCCCTAGCAGTTGCAGCTTTGTTTGCAAGAATACCTATAGTTACACTGTCATTGAATAATGCATAATGTAAAAGATAAGATACCACAGTCGTTGACTTACCTGACTGTCTAGGCATCTTACATATATTAAATCTACCACTATGGAAATTATGAATTAACTTCCTTTGAAATGGGTACATGTCAAAAGGTACAAGACCTTCATCCAAGTTGATAATCTTTATGAACTTCTCAGTAAAATATACGGGATCGTCTTTACACTTAAGATACTCAGCAACCTGCTTCTTAGTAAAATTAATCGGCGTATTGGCTTTTTTTAGATTCGGATTACCAAGATATACATTATCAGATTCTTTAGCCATCAGGGATTAATTACAAGTAAAGGTTTAGTGGGGTCTTTCTCAGAAGGACAGAAGTATATTACTTTACCGCCTGGATATACTTTCTCTAACTCACCTTGAACATCTCTTTTGAGAGGCCTAGATCTCTGAGGGAAGAACATTTGAATGAACTTAGTCTGTCCTCTGAAAATAAAAGTTATAGAATAAGTTGCACCATACTGGTTTAACCTCTTCCAATTCTCTTCTCTTAAGTGTCTATAAGATTTCATAGTAGAACGCAGGTCTCCATATTTTATTTAGCATCCTTCATGGTCTGTTTAAGCATCTTCTGTAATTCAGCGGTACTTCCTACAAACAATGAGTTATTAGTTACTTGAGTAGTTTTCTTAGTATCTACCTCTTCAATATCTTTAACCTTCTTTTGAAGATCCATTAACTTATCAGCAGTATCGGCAACGTGTTTGATTAACTGACCAGCAACTTCATATGATCTTGCAGACTCAGATTCTTGTGCAACTTCAAGTATACCATCTACTGCTTCCTGTCCCTTCTCTATCAAGGAATATAACTGGGCTCTACTGTACTCATAATCCTTTTGAATCTCTGGTGAATCACCTTTAGGTTTCTTGATACTTGTTCTTGTAGGACTCTTTACTGGTTCTTTTATGATCTCAGCAGAAACTTCCAAAGCATCATCTATAGCATCAAATTCATTCTTCATAAGTCAGTATCCATACCTTGTGCAACACTGTATACAGAACCATCACCATACTCAGTCTTAGTTTCACCAAATCCAAAGTCATCACCCTCAGCAATTGCTTGAGGTGTAACCATTACATCATCCTGTACATTAATTAAATTAATTGGAACATTGATATCATGTGGTTTGATACCACTTCCAAGTTGTGCTCTCTTGACCTTTATTCTATTACCAGTTATTGAACTGATCAACATCTTCTCTTCATCTATCTGTATATAATCTCCTTTTCTAAATGGTGTTGCACTATTAACATCAAATTCCGTCTTCTTGACATCAAATGATTCATTCGTTCTTGCGGTGTCATCACTAGTGTAATCCTTAATTGCAGCAGGAACGGCCTGATATCTAATTTGTCTAGGTGCAGTCTTGATGTTTGTAGTATCAGTAGCGTAATCTGCCTGTACTTTCTTAATCAATCCATCACTATTGTTAGCAATAGGCCCGAATAGATATGTCTTACAAGTAAAGTTTAACGTATATATTAATGCCCTTCTAGTAAGGAAATCATCTTCATAATTATCTTCCATCTGGATTCCTTCCAGAGTTATTGGCATATCTCTCTTCTCTCCAATAACATCTACTAAGTCAATAGTAAGATTAAATGCTGGTTGGAAATATGGTAGTATCTGTTCTAAAATCTGTATCGCATCCTCATTGAGTTTAGAAAGGATACTAAGTTGCATATTAATATTGTAAGGTACAGGCATATACCCCTTAATCATTTTATTGGTATTCTTATTGACTGCCTTAAAGGTTTGCATAGTAGAAACCTTACGAGTAGAATCATAATTCATACCCATAACTTCAAAAGACATCCTAGGCAATGTAAGAGTAGTTCCTACATCCTGAGAATAATCCCTACCTTGAGTTACTCTTGCTAAGAATTTCTGTTGAGGGCCATAAGAAATTGGAACCTTTACAACACTAACAACCTTTCCAGCCTTATCAGTATGTTGGATCTCAATATTATTAAATAAGGTTCCGAAAGACACGATTGTCTTTCGCATTATCTCATGATAGAAATGATTCGTTAACATAATATTACAACTTTATAAAACTATTTAGAATTCCCCAAAGGGGTTCCTTTCTGAGAAGTCTAGTATCTGGTCTGCTTCAAACTCGAATGTTTCATTCTGGGCAAACTCCCTATCACCATCTACTTCAGATTGAATTGATTGAATCCTATAACTTGCAGCTGCACCAACAACTACTTCACCAACTGCAAAATCTCCAGTTGGAATGGATACTTTAAGAATATTCTTGGTACTATCCCATGCGGCAACATATGCCTCAGTACCAGTATTAAGACCTTTAATTACTTCATCTACATCATATTCACCGAAGTAATTAGATGTAACAGAAGAGATTGAAACGACAGGATTAATACTTGTATAACCAGCACCAGCATTACTGTATCTAATTTCAGTAACAGTATTAGCACTACTTACAACTGCCTCTGCCTTGGCATTCCATAATAATTCTGCAGTCTCATTAGACTGTTGATGCCATACAGAAGTAATACCAACTGTAGGAGTAAAGTTATATCCTTGACCTCCAGTAGTAATTGCAACTGGGCCGAGTACAGATTCAGCAATTATAGCAGTAGCAATTGCAACACCATTATTAACTGGATTACCACCAGTAAATACAACTTGCGGAGGTGTAGTATATCCTGTGCCTGGATTTATTAATAGTATTCTATCAACTGCCTGATTCTGAATACCACTCCTACTAGTCATAATTGCAACAGCTGTTGCCTGTGTTCCAGTTGCAGGAGACTCAATAGTCATAATAGGAACAGAGGTATATCCCCATCCCTCAGATACAACAGTTAAAGCAGTAACTACTCTATTAGAATCAATTGTTGCATTAACAACTGGATACTCATTATCCAACTTGTTAACAAATTGTGCTGAAGTTGATGTAGAAGCATCAGTTTCTTGTTGTATTTCTGATGTTGGAACCTGAGTTGCACTAGTAGCACTCGTAGCATTATCACCAGTCAAGTTGAGAGTGATATGATCCAAATATCCTTCAAAAGATTCTTTCTGAGTAGGAATGAATCCAGCACCTGCTGTATCTGCACCTAACTTCAGTACATCACCAGCAAAGAACATGATTGGGTTTGCTGTATTAAGAGTATTACTTGCAGTTCCATTTACCGATATTGTTGCATCAGTATTATACTGTTCAACTCTAATAAAGTTCCACTGATTTAGATTGAGTTGAGTAGTATTTTCTATTGATCCAGAACCAGAAGCAAATACTATATTACCTGTCTCTCTTTGATATATCTTAAATCTATCTGTCCACATTACTGTAGCACCATTTACTGCTACATCAAATTTAGTAGGATAATACCAGAAACTTAGTGATAATCTACCATCTCCACTATCTCTAGAATCTACATTAGATGTGAAATGGAAGTTAGCACCTATCACATCAGTTGTGGCAGTATGTGCTAATGAGTTATTACCAAATTTAATTTGAGTTGAAGTAGTTTTATTTGGTGGAGTGAAATTTACACTAGGAACCTTTAAGTAATTGGATCCAGAACTTGTTATGGATACTGAATCAATGGCACCTTCTGCAATAGTAACAGAACCCGTGGCAGCATTTCCTTGGCCAGGTTTATGTACAGTAACAGTAGGAGTTCCTTGATAATTTCCATCATCAAACAACTTGATATACTGAACAGACTTAACTCCAGTAATAGTAGATGCAAGAGATACAGTAGCCAAAGCGTTATCAGTCTCCTCTGTTTCTAATTGTATAGTAATAACTTGACCTTTACTTACCATACTTTCATCAATATCTACACCATCCTTATCTGTTAATCCATCAGGAAGATCGATAACCTCATCTTCAGGATTGAAGATCTCACATCTAAACTCATACATGAATAGGTCATTCATCTGATAGAATGGAACCTTCCTTTCAATGTATTTGATTTCAAAAAGTGCATTATCAAGTGGCAAATAAATCAAATCTCCTTCATTCGGTGTAGAAGCATTTGCTCTATCTCCCTCTGCCCACAACTTTAAAAATGGAGAAATGAAGTCATCATATCTTTCTTTAGAAACTACTAGAGTTATTTCATCTTGTGCCTGAACACCAAACTTCGTCAGTACATCTGAAGGTGTACCAAATCCATCAGTATTGACTAAGTATGCCTCTAATCTAAAACTATCATCAAACTTAGATGCAGTAATCTCTCGGATAACTGTATCTTGATTAACAATTTTTCTAGGCATATACAAAATATCCTGACCGAACAATGTTAAGTGTTCGTTAACCAAGTCCTGAACAAGTCTTTGCTCACTTGGGGATCCATGTAAAAAGAAAGGTGATAGTGGCATTTATCCAACCATATCTAGAGGTGGCATCGCATATTCTTCCATGAGAGTCTTCTCATGTTTTTCTATTTCCATAACAGCATCATCATATATTTGTCTACCATTTAATTCCAATCCGCCAGGAAGTTTAACACCTGTGAATTTAATGAGGTTTTGTCCCCATTGACGTTTGATAAGTGAAGTGGTATACTGCTTAAGCCAGAAGTCATTATATACTGCGGTATCACTTTCGGGATCTGCAACTCTAAAACAATCTAATATTAGAAAATGATCATTTGTGAGTTCATTGACATTGAGATCCATATATAATCGGCTATTCTTCTTATTAAATCTTATTTGAACATCTGGATTAAGCATATAATCTAGAGTTTCTAGATATGATTTTACCATACCGTAATTGAGTAAATCAATTGCCCCGTAGTAGTATAAATCATTAAGGAAGATCTGATATTTAATGTTGAACATACCCGCCGATATGGTGGATGAGTCCATTTTAAATACCTTATTGACCCCTATGATAGTGTCTGGTAATGGAAGATAATTGGCTTGTTCTGTATATTCTGCAGAAGAAATCCCTCCAAAAGTACTAGTAGCAGTTGTTGTCGAAGCAATTCCAACCATAGCAGTCCTTTCTGCCTCGGTCAGTTTATGCTTTAAGAACACTCTATCAATACCCTCTCCATGTCTTTCATGAAAATACTGAACGGCATCATCGATAAGATCATCAACCTGATCATCATCAACATTGATTTCCAGTACTGGTTTTCCGAGTTTTCTGAGAGCGTACTCTTTCAACCCCTCTTTACTGTTGGGTTTTGCCATTCCCCTCATACATAACTTTCTCCAAAGTATTTAGGTTATATGAAAAAGTATTTTATTGATGAAGAAGAAACTTTCGCTATCAATGACGAATTGGGAGCAAAAGTCGAACTCATGGGATGGGAAGAAACACCAATAGTTTATGTCGATAACTTCTATCAAAATCCAGATAAGGTTAGAAACTTGGCACTAAGATGTCCAAGTACAAATAACCCAAGAATATGTGGAGGAACTGCTGGAACTAGAGTAGATATGAATATGAATTTGGATCATATACATGATGTCTGGAAACAGATTGCAGACAATGTATATGGATTAAAGATGGGAGAAGTAAATGAATTCCATAGAGCATGTCTAAATGTTCCATTTTCTGTCAATGTAACTCAATCTAAAGACAGAGATAGAATTCCTCATGTAGATTTTCCACCAGAGAGTACTGGTAGAGGATGGGCAGGATTGATATATTTAAATAAAGGTAAAGAAATTAGTGGTGGCACTGGGTTCTATACATATAAAGGGATGCAAATCAATACAAATCAGGATGGAATATGGGATGAAGACTATGTTGCTGATAGTATAGGTCCTTGGGAACTAATACATTTGGCAAAAATGAAATATAATAGAATGATAATGTACCCAGATAATATATTACATGGAGTATATGATAAAGACCTTATATACAAAGACGATCTGTATAGATTAGTTCAAGTATTCTTTTTACCACTACATTTTGCACAACAATGATTATTCTAACAGGTTATAATGGTTTTATTGGTCAAGCATTTCTAAAGAAACTTGATCCAGAAAATGTATACAGAGTTGAACAAGGTGGAGCATTTAAATTCCTAGAGGAGTATGAAGACTGGGATAACGTAGAACTAATCATTCATCAAGGAGCAATATCGAGTACTACAGAGACAGATATAGACAAGATATATCAATATAATATTAAGTTCTCTATTGAACTGTTTAAGAAAGCAATAGAGTATAACATTCCAGTTAAGTATGCCTCATCTGCCTCTGTATATGGTAGGATCCATTCAGAGTTTGGTTATATGAAACAAACTGTTAACCCACTAAACTTCTATGCACTGTCTAAAGCAACTGTTGACTACTGGGTTCAAGATCATATAGATGAGTTTAAACTAGTTCAGGGATTTAGATACTTTAATGTATACGGTGAAGGTGAGGCTCATAAAGGACATCAAATGAGTCCCATAAGTAAGTTCACACAACAAGCAAAAGAAGATAGAGTAATAAAAGTATTTGAAGATTCAGAATATGCCTTCAGAGACTTTGTATGTGTTGATGATGTTGTAAATGTAGTGTTGGATAACACATCAGGAAGTGGGATATATGATGTTGGGACAGGCAATCCTATATCATTTGAAGTAGTCGCAGAACTAATTGCCAAAAAAGAAGGGGCTGAAATCGAAACGATTCCATTCCCTCCTCATCTAAAAGATAAGTATCAAGAGTATACTTGTGCTGATAACTCTTGGTATGAGTATGATTATAAATCTGTAGAAACTTATATTAATGAAGGAATTCCCTGTAACGTATAACGATATACTACCCGAAGATAAATTTCAATCCATCTCTACTTATTTTATGGAGGGTGATTGGAAATTAACTAATAAATCCTATGACTCAGATAGTGCTAAACTTAGTTGGGAACTAAAAGGGCCAATAGAAATAATCTGTTTTGAGGTTGCAACTTATATAAAATTAGTAATAAAAAAATATATTGGTAAGGATATACATCTAAGAAGTATGCATACTAATGGACAAACCTTTGGACAAGGTTCTGAACTCCATAGAGATCGTGATGATATTGGATATTACAGTTGTATATTATTCACTACTCCACACTGGGATCTTCAATGGGGTGGAGAATTCGTTTGCAAAGACTATAAAGGCAATCAACATTCTGTACTTTATAAACCCAATAAAGCAGTAGTGATTCCATCCCACTGGGAACACTATGGTGCTTCTCCTAATGTTCATACTGATACATTAAGAACTTCTTTAGGTCTAATCTATGAGGTCGCCAGGTAATATTCTATGTGAATCTGAATCAGAATGTTCTGTACTGAACTCAAATAGTTCGGTATCTTCTAGTGCAAACATACGATGTTTCAGACCAATAGGTACATGAAATTTATCTCCTCTCTCTAATATGGTTATATGGGCATGATCTATATCATCATCCCACCCGTGGAATAGTTTAATCTTTCCACTTTGTACAAAAAATACTTCGTCTTTTAGTTTATGGTAATGCCATGAACACTGTTTACCCTTGACAATAAACAAAAGTTTACCACAATATTTCTCACAGTTCGCTATCCATTTCTCATATCCCCAACCTTTAGGAACATACTTAACAGGTTCCGCCGCACGAGCATTGCGAGGCCTCCTACTAGCCCCATATGATTTTGGGTGAGTTCTCATTTCACATCATTAAAGAACGTGGTATCTGGCCAAGCCTTATCATCAATAAACATATCCGCATGAGGTTTACCCATAATTAGTTCATGGTATCTAACACCCCATTCTTTAAGTTGTTGTTGAGTTAAATCAAATAAAACTTCTTCTGCCTTTACTTGTGCTATTTTATGTCTCTCATCTGAGAACCTTCCCATAGCACGAGCCGTGAGGAAAATAATATAGTTTCCTTCATCGTATAATTTATTTATGGTCTTAATTCTATTCTCAAATGGTTTAGCACTCTCGTAATCCCTTCCCTTAGTTGGGGTGCAAATAGTACCATCGATGTCAAAGCAATACCTCATTCTTCTACCTCTTCCATTTCCAATTCTTCTATACAATCATGAGGAACTTCATGTGTTCCAATTCTATAGAAATGTTTATCTTCACCTAGAGTATCTTTTCTCACACCAAGATACTCAATGTCCTTGCAACTGTGCTCTCGCATCCATGCCTGTAGTCTGTAATGCATCAGATCCGATCTTTTCATTTCCGCCTCCATAAAGTGTTTCTATATCATCCTGAGTCAAATGATAGACGCCAGGATGTGTTACAGATATTGCAGCAGATCTATTAGCAAAATCAATAGACTTCCGCATATCTTTAGTTTTCAAAAACTGGTAAACCAAAGCAGCTAAGAATGTATCACCAGCACCACAAACATCAAATACCTTGACTGTCTGTGGTAAAAAGGTAGTACCAGCCCACTTTACCCCACGAGATCCCAAAGTGACAATGAGATGAGTGTCATTAGGTAAATGATCTTTGTCCAGTGCATTAAATTCTTTTTCGTTTATCTTCCAGTATACATTATCCTTTTGAAAAAGTCTACGTTTCTTTGTATCTACAAATATTGGTCTGTTAAAATTATGACATAAACTCCCCAAGTCATCATAACCAAGATATCCTTTATCATAATCAGAAATAACAATGGCATCAGGATTCATATGCAACAAGGCCATTCTTAACTCAGCATTGGCTATTCTACCAACTTTAGGAGTTTCATCCAAACGAAGCAATTGATATCCACTATTAGAATCTACAAATCTAGTCTTGACTATTTCTTCCCTTTGAGATATTAAAAGAGTATTCACACCAAATGCCTGCAAATTCACCTCAGTATTTGCAGCCATTCCAGGCTTTTCTTCTGTATAAGTTTTGTCTAAAACTGGTATAGGTTGTTCTGGACTAAGACGTTTACATTGACCGTAAACATACTTATCAGTACACTTATCACCTATTACCAATACATTAAACTGTGTCACGGATCCTCTTAACTATATCGGTGGTTGAATAATTTAATCTGGGTAAGAACCGAACACCTTTAGCATGTTCTATTCCCACCACATCTCCTCCTTGCCAATCACTTCCCAATAATAATATATCGGGATTATATAATTGGATCAATCCTTCTAATTCCTTTCGATCATTAAAATATAATACCTCATCTACATATCTGATCGCCTGTAACATAGAAATTCTATCACAGAGATTGTTGATGGGCTTAAGTGGACCTTTATCCTTACGAATTTTCTCATCGCTATCTGTTGCTACTATAAGTACGTCACCTAACGACTTACCAACCTTAAACAGTTCTATGTGGCCTGGATGCAGAATATCAAAGGTGCCATTACACCATACTATTTTTTTGTCCATACCACTCTTTTAATAATATTTTCTGGGGGGTTGCGTCTAATACATTATTATCTAGTATATTAATGTAGTTTTGAAATCTTGGCACTATATCTGATGACAATGAGTGCCAATATTGTTTGGGAACAATCTCAGGCATGAGTTGCAATAGCCAAACATGCCAATTACTCCCACCAAAGAAAGAACTAGTTCTATCATTCTGGAAAGTTACTTGAGTTGGGTCATTTATTTGCCCTTCCATAAACTCTTGCATACCAGGCTTCTTAATATTCTGCCTGACATAATCCCAGAACTTACCTGTCCTTTGAGAGTATGTATAATGCATAGTAATATAATCAACTGCACTCTCAAAGGCAACTTTCATTCTAACATTATAGACATCAGGTTCATAGTGGGGATTATATACACAAGCATACATACACTCTTCCAAATACTCACATCCCCGTATCATCAAGGCAAGTCCCGTACTTTCCAATGGTTCTATAAAACCAGCACTCAATCCTATAGAAACTACATTACCTTTCCAAAACTTTCTAACTCTTTGGGGTTTCCAATCTAATAATCTCAATTCATCTTTACTTATCCTATTATCCCAATGTTTAACAAATGCATCTGCTACAACATCTGGATCTGTAATAGACTTATTAAAACAATATCCTGTCCCTATTCTTGATCTTGTAGGAATTTTCCATATCCAACCATGTTCTTGTGCTGGACAAGCAGTATATGGATGTTGTTCTTTATCATTTTCATATTTTACTCTACCAGCCAAAGCAGCATTAATAAACAATCTATCACTGAAGTCAATATTATCATCACCAATTAACAACTGTTTCCATCCAGTACAATCTATATAAAGATCTCCTACAATTTCAGACCCATCTTCCAATACCAACTTTTCAATATCATCACCATTCTTTACCACTCTCTTAACATCTGATTGAATATATTCGCAACGATGGTTAAGTTGAAGGAATCTAACTAATTTACCACAATCAATCTGATACGCATAAGTGTCTTGAACATAATCCAATTCGATCTTACCTTGTTGAGAAGAACGAAATAGTGGAGATATATCTTTTATATCATATTGATCTTGATAGTTACTCCATAGATCATACATTGGAACCTTTTCATCTCCAACACTTGTAAAACCAAATGGATGCCATATTGTATTATCTTCCTTACCCCAGCCAGGGAATAATATACCTGCCTTATAAGTTCCATCTATAGGGTTAATCCAATCACTTACTTTATAACCCAGTTTCTCCATCACATCTGGGAAACTGAGAAGAGTTGCCTCTCCAACCCCTACTCTGTCTGGTTGTGACTTATCAATTATAGTTACATCTAATAATTGTCCCCATCTTTTAGAAAACCAAGTCGCAGCAATCCATCCTGCTGTTCCACCACCAACTATAACTAACTTCTTTACCCTATTCATGTTAAAAAATGATCACAGAATTGATTATTGGGAACTAAATGAACATTAATATGTCCAGCAAAAGAAACCTTCTTATCTTCAATATCAATAAGATTTTCTAAAGCCTTTTCTAATATATCCTTGTCAACAAAATCCATATAATCTTTAGGCATTATATCATAACCCATTTGGATCATCCAGTTTACCCAATTTGATCCACCAAAGATAAAATCTTTACCATCCATTATAGACATATGCGGAGTATTCATATTATCAATATATGTCTTTTGAGCATTTGACATCTTATAATTCTCTCTAACATATTCCCAGAAAGGACTTTCAATGTCTGATTTTGAATAATGCATATTGACAAAATCTATGCATGTATTAAAGATTAATTTCATGCGACTATTAAAATAATCACAATCATGTTGATCATAAGAACCAGCCTTTAACATCCTACAGAAAGTTGCAATACCTTCCATCGTTAAGGCAACACCAGTACTCTCTAATGGTTCTATAAAACCAGCACTCAATCCTATAGAAATTACATTACCTTTCCATTGAGTCTTCTCATAATATGGAGTCCAATCTATTAATTTCAAATCATCTGGTACTACTCTATCTCTTCCTCCTGTATTCCAATAATTACAAAACTCCTCAGCAGCTTGTTCTGGAGGAGTTATATTCCTATTGAATACAAGTCCAGATCCAATTCTCGATTGTAATGGTATATCCCATATCCAACCACTATCAACTGCTGGACAAGTTACATAAGGTTTAAACTCTTTTGGTCTATTTCTATAAGCAATGTGACCAGCAAGGGCAGTATCAACATATAATCTATCAGTAAGATCTACTCTATCCTTATCATCCCTAAGAAGACCCTTAAATCCTGTGCAATCTATAAATAAATCTCCTTGTATTTTGCCACCATTTGATAACATCAAACTGGTTATATTACCATCTAGGTCTCTTTTTATGTCTTTTACTTCAGAGTTAATAAACGTAATATCATTTAATATTTTTTTACGAATAAACTTAGTTAATTTAAGGCAATCAACATGTAAAGCATAAGCATCTTCTAATTGAGTTCTATCAACATAGTTGGACATAGATGTCTGCCATAGAACTGTCAATTTCCTAAAGTCAAGATCTTGGCAATGCGACCATGCATCAACCATAGGTATCTCAAAATTATTTGGAGAGAAGAAAGGATAATTAAAGAAATAAAATGGATGCCATACCTTACTGCCCTTAAATCCCCAATCAGGAAATAATATACCTCCCTTTAATCCTACATCTAGTTCTTTGATGTATTCTCTAGGATTAAAACCACACTTTTCTTTTAAGAATTTCTCAAATCCAAGAAGAGTTGCTTCACCAACCGCAACTGGATCTGATATTTCTTTATCGATTACAGTTACATCAGCATGTCTTAACTCATGGTTACATGCTGCAGCAGTTAACCATCCTGCAGTACCACCACCAACTATAATAATTCTCATTTTAAATTACCTGATAATACACATCTACCATTATGTTCACTAGGAGGTACGCAATGTAGAACATCATGTTCCCATACCAAACAATGACCTTGTGTTACTGGATACTCCATACATGTTTCTTCTTTATTTGGATCTTTGGCGAAACATATTGCAGAACTGTTATCTGGCACATTCACATAATAAGCAAATGAGTGTGTGATGCCCAATTTTGCTTGATGATTGTGCCATTGTATTCCTCCTTTATCATAATACAAAACGCCCCAAAGATTCCACAACTCACTCTTCGTAATTTTTTCTATCCAATTTACAAATCTACTAATTTCTGGTTCCATAGATGATTCTACATCCCAATCTTCTGTAATATGGCAGTTCTCTCCTCTTTCTTTATTATCTTCTGGAACATCTTCACCAGATGCATTTTTAATAATCTCTAGAAGTTTTGGGTTATCTTCTTTGTGAGGATAATCGTATTCCCTAATCGCACCCATTAGTTCTTTACTTCAATCATAAGACCATATTCAGGCAGATAGAGGTATTCTATCAAACTGTTCGCCAACGTCCTTAGAGCGTCGTCTAGGGTCTCTACAAGAGGTTCTCCACCAAGGTTAAATGATGTATTGAATATAATAGGACAATCTGTTTGATTATAATACTCCTGAATGATCTCATAATAATTTTTATTGACATCTGGAGTAACAGTTTGAATCCTACATGTACCATCAACGTGAATGATTGCTGGGATTCTTTCTTGAATGCCTGGTTGGCAATTAACTGCATACATCATGAATGGAGTCTCTTCCATACCACGAAGATCAAACCACTCATGTACATGTTCTTTTAGAATAGAACCTGCAAATGGTCTGAAGTATTCACGACGTTTAACAACGTTCACATGATCTTTACCATCTGGATCACGAGCATCATAAAGAATAGATCTGTTACCTAATGCACGAGGGCCTGCTTCTGATTTACCTTGGAACAATGCAACAATATTCTTATCAGTAATAAGATCTACTGCATCCTTATGGTTTGCTTCAAATATCCTTGATGCACCATAATGTTCTGCAATGGCCTTAATATAATCAGTATCATATTCGTATGCAGGGCCAGTATATAAATCATGTAATTTAGGTTTCACTGTCATGTCCTTATTTACAAGTTGATGTTGTAAAAGAGCAGCACCTAAAGCAGTACCAGCATCATTACTTACTGGTTCAACATATAAATTTATGTCTTCATGTTCTAGTTCTTGAAGGAACCAATAGTTTGCAACGCAATTTAATCCATATCCACCTGAAAGAACTACATTCCTCTCTCCACTCATCTCAACTGCCTTGAGAATAAGATCCAATACCATCTGTTGAGATTCTGTCTGAATAGCATATGCAAGATCTCTCCTATTTTGCAATTTAGTCAGATCATCTCCATCTTTATGGTTTGGTGGAAGTTGCAATTCAGAAAATCTTCCTTGATTAACAACAGCACCATTAGGATAAGTGGGAACTATAAGATCTCTATTAGCAGTACTCCAAGGAGACATGCCACAATGATCAGTATAAATCTCTGGTATATTATCATTCGGTTTACCGTATGGGAATAATCCCATAGTCTTACCAGCTTCAATAGGAGCCCACCCACAATATTGAGTTACTGCTTCATATGCTTTAACTATCCCTGCAGAATCATCTATTACAAGTTGATGTGTGCCTTTTTCTCTTTCTCTTTCTGATGGGAAATCTGGAATCTGAGCAGATCCCCAAGGCCCTCTACCTCCTTGATGTTTGTAGATAGTTTTGAAATCAGCTGGATATTTACATGTATATAATGTTTCCAATTCCCATGTCATCTCCTGTTCACCTTCTATCTGCATAGGAATGAATGTACCTGCACCATCTACGATAACAGCTACTGCACTCTCAAATCCAGATCTAAAGAAAGCACAAGAAGCATGAAGTTTATGATGAATATGACTCATATCCACAACTTGAGGATGATCATATAGATCAGCCTTTCTATCAATAAGTCCCAACTTCCTTGCTAGACCTGTGTACATATCTTCTCCAGTGAAGTCGATAGTACCAGCCTGATTAAGAGGTTGTGTATGTGCAATTACAAGATAATCTAACCTATCAGTATACTCAAGAATCTTTACCATAGAGGCCAAAGGGCCTCCATCGTACTTCTTTCTAGAAAGTCTTTCTTCCTCAATAGAAAGAACTACTTCACCATCTTTTAAAAGCGATACACCAGAGTTATGACCTCTAGCAAATGCTGCAATCCATTGTGTCATTATATAACCTCAAGAGTCTTTCTTTTCTATAGTGATAGTTGACTTCTTATCTGATTTCAACAAGTTTTTAATTTCTTGTTTAAATCCCTTACTTGGTGGCTTTGGTCTATTCAACGTGAAGTTAGGTTTTGGAGCACCTGACATTGGTTGATTATTTTGTCCCATAGGTATCATGGGTTGGGTTTGTTGTCCACCCGAAAGCATATATGCGTCACCTGATTTCTGTTGTGGTCTTATTGGGCCTGGTTGAAGTTGTTGCTGTTGTTGAGGCCCTGAAGGAGTATCACAACAACTAGATTGAGTCTGTTGTGGTGGAACATAAGTTCCAGTATATGTCCTTGGTTTACCCAACCTCTTTCTACAAGATGCAATTACTTCCTTTATCTGTGCCTTATCCAATTCCATTGATTCGTCATTAAAACGATCAACCCTCTCATCCATAGTAATCCTAATTGGTGCATATTCTCTGCGACCATTACCTACATCAATAATATCAAAATCCTTATGGTCAGGATAACTAATATTTTCTGGATATGTAGATCCAACAACGACAGTAGCAGTCTTATCAAGAGCTCTTGCCATGTGTTGTCCCATACTATCACATCCTAAGAAGTGATCAGCAACATCAATTACACCAGTCCAGACTCTCATATCACTTATCTGAGGTCTAGCAATAGGATGTTTTGTTTTATCTTCATTCTCCTCTACAGGGAAATGAATTTCACTCATTACAATGACTGCATAATCCTTTTTAAGATCATTAATGATCTCTACAATATTGTTAAGACTAAAGCTTCTAGATGTAGAATCTGCAATAAATTCTCCGACCTGTTCAACAGATCTACCAAATGGTTGAATTACAATAACCTTATCTTTTTTAGTTACTGATTTGACTTCTTCTACAACATTAAACCCCTGAATAACTTCCATCTTATTGAGGGTAATTGTTGGTTTAGATAACTCTCTTGGTTCATCTAAACCATTAATCTCCATGTCATAGGCTTGTGCAAGAGTACACTTCTGATTGTAATAATGCCATACTCTATAAGGTTCTGGACTTACACAATCTCTCTGTATGATATGCTCTTGGAATAAATTTTTATGCCAATGATCGTAAACTTTACCATCTAGTACTGGGTGACCTTTGAAGAAGTCTGTACCACCCTCACATACAATGATAAAGTCGTCATTGTTCTCTGCATACTTTTCAAATGCTGGTATAGAACTGATAACTCTGCCAGCTCCTCCATTAATGAAAAAGGCCTTCGATCTCATTTGTTGTCACCTCAACGTAAAAAAGGATAATGATGTTTCATAATTCCTATACTATATAGTCACATAAAAAATACCTGTGCCAGACGGGGATTTTCATTAAACATGTCTCTATTTAAAATAGCTCCATGAGTTTGTCGTGCTTCATATAATACCATTCTATTATACTTCATTTCACTTGTAAAGACAACATCTTTCTTCATATCATAGTTTTCTGCATATGCATCATCTTCCTTAAATTGATAAAAATTTGTACCTCCAGACCCATCACTTAGGTATACTAATGCAGCCCATTTATATTCTTCATTGTCTTTGTGATGAGTATGACACCAACGTTTACCTTCAAATGCTTTAGCAATATCCTCACCACTAGTAACATTAACCATAAACTTCATCTTATTCCATTTAGAATCAAAATCTTCTTGATCCCATTTTAAGTTATACCACTCTTTATGTTGGCATAATTGTTCAAATACTGGTTTTAAATTCTTAATCATTTCTGAATTATCTTCCCAGACCCTACCACCAATCAAACCAGAACAAACTGATTTGTCATAACTTGGCGTATGTGATAAAGCAAACTCTGCAACTTCATCAGGATTCTTATAAAAATTATCTACAACAAAGACTTTTCTCCAGACATATCCGTGATCATTGTACTTATAATGATCGTAACACTTTTCTATATGAATATCTGAATATACAATAGGATTAATTTCAAACATAATAATTCAAAGCATTAAAAAAGAGACCCGTAGATCTCTTTTTATATATGTGGTTTTTAACTAGGAAGGTGGTGCCCACTTCTCAGCAGCAGATGCACTTTCATCTGGATCTCTAGGAGGATCAGTAAAGCCTGGTTCAATTGGGAACATCATATCTGCCATGTTTGGATGAACACTTGCAGCCTGCATCTTAGCAGGAAGGTCTCTTAACTGTTGACGATATGTTTTCCATGCACTCTTCATTGAGTCTGGCATATCTTCAGCAATCTGTCCATCACTATTTTCTAGTACCTGATTTCTATGACTTCTAACATGATCCCATGTCTTGTCTAAATCAATACCATTCAATTTCTCCTTGGGAGTGAATTCCTTAATGGAGATGTCATCAGGCCCTGCACTGCCAGGGTTAGCAACAGTTATACTTTCAAAATCGTATACGTCATCTGGATATAGAACATCCGACATTACGAATCTAGTATAACCATCTGCTGACATATCAGGACTGCCAGGATGATATATGTCATTTGCAATGTCACGACTTTCTTCTTTTTCGTCGATGACAGGGCCTCTTAGTTGACATATAAGTGTATGAAGATCACTCCTTGAACAGTCTACTTCATACCACTGAACTACGTCAGCTGGTTTTGGACGACCATCTGCGATGTCATCCTCTGTTAAAGGGCCATACAGTTCTTTTCCGTTAGCACCGATTTGTAAAAAAATCTTATCGGGGCCATCGTATGTTTGGTCTCTTGACTTGTTGTCACTAAAACTGTGATCTACAAGAAATGAGTTCGGAAGTTTCAACTTCCATGCTTTTTCGATAATTGCAGTTGCCATTGGTTTGTTTCAGGTTTACTCCTTCGCCTTCTATTTATAAAAAAATAAAAAAAAGGAGGGGTAGAAACCCCTCCGATCCATCTCGAACTCTTTTTTTGGACTTTAGACGTAAGTGATCTTAACGATTCCTCCTCCACCTACACCACCCTGTCCACAGTGGCCACTACCACAGTAGGTAGTAATTCCACCCTGTCCGCCGTGTGCATATGGTACTGTCCAACATCCACAACGAATCCAACATTGTCTTACACCATAACTAACACCTAGGTTTCCGATGAATGGAGCACCACTTGGCATAGCACTATGGTTGTAGTAACAGTGACAGTTGAAACCACCAGCACGGTATGATCCAGAAGCATGGTTACCCATACCAAAGTCTCCACCCCATGCGCCAGGTTGCATACAACATCTGTGGAACTGTGCGTTACATGTAGATGACCAAGAGTTAGTATAACATCCTCTTGCACCACCCAAAGCACAGAAATTACTTAGGTTATGTCCATTTACATAAGATGAACATCCATGACATCCTGTACATTCCCTAGAACAACAGCGATATACACCACCTGCACATATAGAATATGTACATCCAGCATTACTATCAATAGTTTTTGTATTGTAATATCCACCACCTGCAGGGTGCCAGTTACCGCACCTATTACAGTTACATTCTCCGTGGCCATTTCCACCTGCACCCCAGGCTTCCCACGTAATTCTTTTTACTCCAGTTGGTACTGTCCAATAACAGCAACAACCACTTGATCCCCAGCCAGGAGATCCATAAATCCACTTTACACACCAGTTACCAAAAGCACCAGATTGCAAGGCAGAGTTAGGAATCGTACCATCTATGATACGATCATTTGCGACTTTTTTGTAGGACGAATAAGTTGCCATTGCTTCCCCTAGAAGTATGTAATTTTAACTAGTCCACCGCCGCCAGTTCCACCCTGACCACAGTGACCACCACCACAATATGTAGTAAGTGCGTTCTGACCGCCATGACCGTAAGGTACGATCCAGCAACCACAACGAATCCAACACTCTCTAATAGATTGGTGCGATCCAGTACCGATCAAAGGTGCAGAAGTTGGAGAATGAGCATAGTGGAAACAATGACACCATCCTCTATAAGTATCATGTCGAGAGTTAGACCAAGCAGATGAATGGTTACCTATTCCAAAGTCTCCTCCGTTGTTACCAGGCGCTCTACAACATGGGTTAACAGATGCACAAGCAGTAGACCAACTTGGGTTGGCGTTACCTCTACATCCACCAATAGCACAGAAGTTGGAAAGGTTATGTCCATTTACATAAGAGGAACAACCAGTACAACCATAACATTCTCTAGAAAGACAGCGATAAACACCAGCAGCACAGACTGTATAGTTACAACCTGAGTTGGTTTCTATCATTTTTGTATTGTAGTATCCACCTTGGGCAGCCTGCCAGTGTTGACATCTGTTACAAGAACAAGAACCTGTTCCATTTCCTCCAGCACCCCAAGCCTGAACCCACATATTTCTTACGTTTGATGGTATTGTCCAGTTACAGCAACAACCAGGCGAACACCTACACATGATTCCGAAGAACCATTTTACACCATAAGAACTAGATGGAGAACTACTAAAACTTGCAGCAGTTAGAATATTGTCTGCAAATGAGTCGCCATTGACCTTTTTGTATGATCTATAATTTGCCATTAGTAATCCTTAGATGTAAGTAATACGAACCATTCCAGAGCCGCCTTGACCGCCCTGACCACAGTGACCATTACCACAATATGTAGACATGGCACTCATACCACCCGTTGCGTATGGAGCAGTCCAACAACCACAACGAATCCAACACTGGTCTAACTGGTTTTCTGTACTTGATACCAAGAACGGAGCACCCGTTGTACAGTGGTGATTAACGTCACCAGTACAGTGACAGTTCCAGTGACCTCCCCAACCATCTTGGTGAGGTGTCATAGCGAAATCTCCACCCCATGCACCTGGCGATACACAACACCATGCACGAGATGAACATGCAACTGACCAGTCACCATTACTACAACCTCTTGCACCACCGTGAGCGCAGAAGTTACTTAGGTTATGGCCGTTAACATATGATGAACATCCATTACAACCATTACATTCTCTAGAGCAGCACCTATAAACACCACCAGCACACACGGTATATTGACAACCTCCTGTTGTGGAAATTGTCTTGGTGTTATAAGCACCACCAGAAGCACCTTGGAAATGCTGACATCTGTTACAAGAACAAGAACCAGCTCCGTTTCCTCCAGCACCCCAAGCTTCCCATGTTATCTTTTCTACTCCTGAAGGTACTTGCCAGTAACAGCAACAGCCTGGAGTACAATAACATTGATGACCAAAAATGTGTTTTACACAATAGCTAGGCCCAACACCTGCTGCTAATTTTTCAGCAGTAATCGAACCAGCTGCTAACTGGTCGGATACGATTTTTCTATATGATCTATACTGAGCCATTTACAATCCTATTGAAATGAATGGGAAAATCATAATAAAGAAGGGAGGAGTTACCCTCCCCGAAACACATTAGATGGAGAAGATTCTCCAACCGTATGAATCTCCAGAGAAGCAAACACTGAACGCGGCACTCTCTGTGGAGACGGTTAAGTTTGCACTATCTCCTTGGATTAGTTTTCCGTTACGATTGAGTGTCAATGCGTTAGAGTCGAAGGTCTTAGCAACGTCATAGAACCTGATTTCGTCACCTAGGTTAGGTGCTGCAGGTAGTGTCATTGTTACTCCGCCGCCACCTGTGTTTATAAAGTAAACGTTAGATGCGAGGGCGTTAGTACTTGAGGACACTGTACTGAATGTCAACTTGCCTGGAAGAACCCATGCAGTACCATCATAGTACTCAAGAGAACCGATGGTAGTGTTGAATCTCATACAACCTGTGTTGAACTCATCGTCAATACCGCCAGGTCTTTGAGCGGTTGTACCTACTGGAGGTGTCATCGCCTTAGTACCCATGTTTCCACGAGTAATGAATCCCTTAACAGAGAATTCAGTTGGAACTGCGTTGTTAGAGTTACCTGCCAATGTTGGGTCAGAGGAGAATTCGTTAATAGATTCACCGATCTGACCACCGATTGCACCCAGTCTCAATTCTGTCAAACCAGAAAGGTTGAAAGCGGAAGCATCCAATGTTGCACGACCTGTTAACTGGTCAACAGAGAAGAATTCACCAACTCGGAAGTTACCACCTTGGTCGGTTGATACGAAGAACACCTTACCAGGCCCGTAAACGTTAGTCTCATTACCCTGTATAACACCAGCCAAATCAACGTTTGGATAGTTTGTTTCTGTCTTGTTACCTGTACCAACTGCGAGGAAGTCGTGACCTGTTAGACGACACTGTGAGAACAATGTTCTAACTTCCATTGTTGAACCGTAGGCAACATTATCTGAATCTAGTTCTCTGGTATCCCATGTACCAATTGTCTTCTCTGGCGAAATTGTCAGAGTAGCACGGTTTGAGAAGTTGGTTTGTATACCAGCGCCCGAGCCTGCGGCCCATCTGAAGTACGTCGCCACACCCGCCACATTCGTGACTGTGTTAATGATGTAGAATCTTTCATCTGCACCATAGAGTGATGTACTTAATCCGATTGCGTCACCAACTAGGAGTGTTCCAGAAGTTTGGTCAACTTCAAGGATTGTACCCTTCTGTCCAGTTGTGGAAGAAGCGGCCGCTCCGACTGTAATTGAACCAACACCAGAACTTGCCTCAGCACCAGCACCGAACCATACGACCTCACCGTCTACGAAACCAGTGGTTCCGATTCCAGCGTTACCGTATCCATTCTGATACTTGAAGTAAATCTTATCAGCAGAGATCTGATCGTTCAAGAACCATGCAGATGCCTTAGATGTTGCACCGAACATTGTAGCACCGATTGCAAGTGTTCCTGCCTTAGATGTACCGAGAACGGTCATCATGTCTCCGAAGAGTTTTGCAGTCCTTGGAACCTCATCAGTTGAGAATCCAGAAGAGATGACACCGTAGTCACCGTAAGAGTTGTTACCACCAACAGCACGGATTCTTGATCCACCACCTGAGTAGTAACCCCAACGGGCATAGTATGTGAAGCAGGAGACAATCTCAGCGATTGCACTTCTGTCTAAAATATATCCACCACCGTCAGATGCAACGTGCGTGAAGGCGTCAAACACCATCGATTTTGCACCTTCCTCATGGACACCACCATCAGCGAATACACCAACAGCACCACCACCGAATCTAGCAGGAACTGCCTCTGCAGCGTTGTCTGAGAACGCAGTACAGTCCTTAACGTATGGTGATTTGTCGTTAATTGGAGAATCTGGGTTGAATGAGATGAATACACCGCAAGCAGTTGTACCAATACCAGTTCTTAGGTTAGTATTGTCTAGTACAAATGGTGCGTTGGAATCATACAAGAATCCTTCCATTCCCTTCATGGAGATCGCCTGAATCGTTGTTGAGTCAGACATCTTGAACATGTGACTCCTGTTGTTAGGAGTTGTGGAATCATCAGATGTTCCTTCTTTAGGAAGAACCTGTGATCCTCTAAGTGCGTTACCTACGATAGCAGTGTAAGGAGGAACTGTAATTGGTAGTTGCTCATAGAACTGCGATGCAGATAGTTTCAAGATAGCAGGTGTCAAGTCAGTTACACTACCACCAGAGGTGTAAGCGTGTGACTGAGTAGAGATACCAACGTTAACCTTGAATTGATCGTTGTTAGGAACTTCAAGAACCTCGAAGTAAGACTTAGAAACTTTTCTTGGATACTTGGTTGTTGTTAGACCAACGAAGGCAGTACCACCAGATGCATAGTTGTAATCGGTAGTAGTAACACCAACGTTCAATACAACAGAGTTAGCATCGGGAACAGCCTGTACTAAGAACTGATATGAACCTTGTGTATGTACAGCAGGGAACTTACCTGTAATAGTTGTGTTGTCAGATGCAGCACCAACGTTAATTGTAATTGTGTTGGTTGTAGCGTTAGTAATATTCAACGCTGTTAGGTATGCAGGGTCAGGTGAACCGTCTGCAGCAGTTTGACGAGGATATGCGTGATCGGTTGTATAACCGTCCATTGCACAACGGAATACTATAGAATCCGTTGCAAGTCTGATTGAAGTACCAGCAGTAAGTGTATGAGCACCAATTGTAAGTGTCATATCACCAGTAACTTGGTTATATGTTGCAGCACTTACATCGTGGTTAACTAGAGGTGATGAACCAACGTTAACAGTAATTGTATTAGTTGTTGTACCAGTAATACTTAACTGTTGTCCTGCCGCTGGGTCAGTTCCGACTCTAGGATATGTCTTCTGAGAAGCATTACCGTTCATCGTACAGGTGAAGGTAAATGCGTTGTTAGCAATAGTAACCTTGTCAGAAGTTGATAAGGAGTGACCAGCAAGGGTCATCTCGAAGTTACCATTAACAGGGTTATATGTTGCACCAGATGGTGTTACAGCAGATCCACCAACAATTGTTACTCCGTTAGTTGCACAACTGTTGAATGTGTGAGCGTAGTTACCACCAGAGATCACGGCTCCTGATTGAGCACTTTGGAATTGGTGAGCAAATCTTGCAGAACCAGTGTAAGTAACGTTCAAGTTCCTGATTCTAACTGTAGAACCGATAGAAACTTCGGGAGCAGCACCAACACCAATAGCAGTTATGGTGCAAAGACCAACTGCCTTGTTGAATACCATACCCAGAACGTTGAATACGTTACCTCCAGATAAACATTCAAATTCAATGTCTTTTAACTGAACGAACGTACCAGTGTTTAATAATCCGTGTGAAGGAGCACTAACTGTCGCAACACCAGTTTGATAAGTGTAATCTACACCCGATACTGGAGTAACAGGACGAGCAGCGTCGCAAGCCTTCTTAATAGTCTTAAACGCCAAGTTAGGTGCAAGACCGTTGTTTGTGTCAACTCCATCCTCAGAGTCAACGTAGTAAATTCTTGTTTGGTTACCTACAATCTCGTATCCTGGCAATCCGTTTGCTTGAACTGCAAGTGCATAACCTGTAGAACCAATACCGATTCTTTGGTTACCAGAGTTGTATGTAAGAATATCACCCTTGGTGTTCATTGCAGCGGCAGAGTCACCAGATGCAAGTACTTCCCAGAACGTTCCAATTCCAGAAGTAGGAACTACGTTTGTGTGAGAATTACCAATGGAGATATATGAGTCAGATCCATATCTAGCAATATGGCCTGGATGGTAATTGAAGGTAGTGGAGAAGCCACCTTGGAAATTAAATCCTTTAACTAGAAGATCCCAAACTTCAGAACCGTTCCAACTTTGTGGTTCGTCTGAACCGACTCCAGCCTGAATAGGAGAAACGTTAGTTGTAACACCAACTGTATGTCTATAGATGTTACCACCAAATTGTGTGAGGTCACCTCTATAATAAGTGTTCTCAGTATATGTTGCTGCAGCACCAGCAAGACCATCTGATAAGATGCTCCATCTTGCGGATACGTCAGTCGAAACACCCAAATATTGTGGAGGGTTGAATCCTGCGAGTGAAGTACTTAAAGCAACATAAGATGAACCGTTGTAGTTAACAACGTCACCTGATTGGTACTCAGTACCGATGTCCCAAGTTCCTTCGTTTTTGAATCCTTTTACATACTCAGTAACTTTCGTCTTATCAATGAAAGTTCCTTCTGAAGTATGTGCGGTAGTAACTCTGTATACTACGTTACCGAAAGTAACTAGGTCATTGACCTTATAGTATGTCGCAGTTGCCCAGGCACCTCTTTGTTGTAGACCCTCAATATGGAGGTTCCAGTTACCTGCATCGTTGGCGTAAAAGTTACTGGTACTTGCGGTGGATGTGTGGTTCGTAATCGCCACGTAGGTGTTACCACCAAACTTAGCGATATCGTCGATCACATAGGCTTTGCTAGCAGCCCAGTCACCTGTCCAGTTGAATTTTACTCTTCCAAGTCTAAACTCAGCCATTGTTTCTCCTAGTTAATTATCTGAAAGGGGTGTTTTTTTATTTTGGTCCTACGGTGTTATAAGCGTAGTCAGGACCGTTGAACCTAATAACAAAATAACCGTCATCATCTATGTAATAGTATAAATTTCTGCGGTCAAAGCGGATCTGTTGGTATTTATCATTTGGATCATCTAGATATTTTTTTTCGGTAGCAATATCATTACGAATAACTGAGGTTTTACCGATACCTGCATCATAGCAACCATAATCAATACCGTCACCGAATTCTGGAACCATTGTTCCGTCGGTACGATAAAATTCACCTACTTCTGTTCCAGCAGCACTAACTTTGGCGAAAGATAACATGTGATCTGCATCTCTCGATAAGGCATACACGAAAAAACCCGATGACTCGGACGGTTCAAAAGTACCCGAAATTGAATTACTTAAGGTTAGTGCCATTGTTAACTTGCCCTATTGTTGAAGATCTTCCAAAGAGTTCCATTCCAAATAAAAGTCACTGACGCACCCGATACGTCCATGATAAAAGGCGAATCCGCTCTAACTAAATGTCCATTCTCGAAATCATATGTTGAAACAACATTTATTGGATTAATACTCAGAAAATTAGAAAAATCCTCAACCCATACCCAGTCACCAACCGCACGAGGGGTAGGCATTGTTAGGTTAAAACCGCCAGGACTGTTCTGGGAGTCAACTGTATACTTTTGGTTCGTACCAACAGTAAAGT
>VTLG01012731.1_pt1 | contig 60451 bp, 68 predicted proteins | sample 4694571 | NCBI WGS metagenome assembly VTLG01 (sample SAMN12604809, study PRJNA352737) | marine metagenome | biome: ENVO:00000447; feature: ENVO:00000209|ENVO:00000569|ENVO:01000036; material: ENVO:00002151; isolation source: viral sequences binned using virsorter ...
GACTGCCAAAGAGGAAGAGTATATGCGTTGGAAAGAACAACGTGATGCTAAACGAGAAGAAAAAAAGCAGGATGGTGGCAAGACGAAGACCCTCCAAGTTGAGGATGGGGATAGCGTAATCTGGATACACGGAGATACATCAAAGGGTATCGAGATTTGTCTTGCTACTGGTGGGAAGTTGGACGGACAAGGACTTCTCGCAGTAGGACTACACCAACTACTCCAAAAAGAAGAATGGTGTGACAAGGTACGTAAACGTGCATACGAATACGTAATTAAAATCTTCAAAGAGAACAACATTCCCTATGAAGATAACTCTAACTTTAAATATAAGGAGAACAAAGATGAGTAAAAACTATGGAAACATCATCAAGAATTTACTTGGTGGTGCAGACAAGAAGATTGTTCACGAGGTTGCACTTGTTGTTGTCGATGCAATGTCAAGGATAATGGGCGAACCATATCAACTCGTGCCAGTCAATAAGTCTAGTACTAATAAAGGTATAGACAAACCAGTTAAGAAGTCAAAGAGGTGGGGTCGAGTAATCGAAAGCATTGATTATAAAGCCAAGCCTACTGGCTACGCAATCAAGGGTGGTTGGGCAAATGTGTTTGACCTATCCAAACATTCTAATGGTACGTTGGTTATGATTAGCATACCAAATGCAGGATTGTTTATGGGTGAGGTAGAGCAAGGTTCTACTTACGAATACACATATCCCAATGGTGGTAATGGAGAAATCAAACACTTCAAACAACTCTTTGGTACAGACGAAGGTATGTATGCCCACATTGTTAATGAATGTAAGGCACGTGGTGTCGATGACTACAACAAAGTAAAGGCAGTAGTATGACAAAAGATAACAAAGATAAACCATTAGTACTTACCAAAGATATGGAAGTAAAGAATGTAGTGATTAATAATTGGGCATTGTTATTAGGGTTGTCTAATGGAAAGGTAAAAACTCTTGCAGAATTACCAGACTATATAGCCAATCCTATTGATGAGTATCTAACCGAATTAGAAAAGGGGGGAGAGTTCAATGGGACTACGAGTAAAGACAAGAAATAATACCCTATATATAGAGGGTACTATATTAGGTAAGCGAGTAAGAAAATCTACTGGCTTACCTACACACAATAAACGTGAGGCTGAAAAGCTACGTATCCAATGGGAAAAGGACATCGTTGATGGTGTACACAATCAACTTGTATTCGTTAAAGATGTTCTTGATGTTTACCAAAATAGTAGGGAACTAGGACAAACAGAAATGAGAGTGGTCAAAAAATTGACAGACGAATATGCGAACAAGGATGTCAAGAGTTTGACTATAGCTACACTACGAAAGTTTGTTTTAGATAATTGGGGTAAGCTACAACCAAATTCTAGGGCAAGATATATCAAGGTCATCAATGCTATCATCAATGAGAGCAACAAAACTTATGCACTTGATATGCCTAGGATACCAAACCCTCGTGTCGATGATGCAAGGGATGAACACTTGAATGAGTGGGAAGTTCTATCTTTGTTCAAGTGTTGTAAAAATACCACATACGAGTATCACATAATGATTCTCATACTTTGTGGTCTTCGTCTGGGCGAGTTGCTTCGGGCTAAAGGTACTGACTTCAATGGTAATCAGTTGTTTGTTGGGTTACCTTCAGGGAGGAGCAAGACGAACAACAGGGTAATTCCTGTTGCTTATTCGCCACTACTAACTTACTTGAGGAAGTTTGTTGGTAAAGACACACCTATCTGTAGTGATGTATCTAGTGGAGTACTTAATGATTTCTTAAGAGATAAACTTAAGAAGATAGGTATCACTAGACACATTCGAGTTCACGACTTAAGACATACGTTCGCTTGGTTGATTGCTCGAAGTGGTTGTGACATTGCAGACTTACAATTACTAATGGGTCATCAAGATATATCTCAAACAATGAGGTATAGAGGGTGGGTCAATAGTAGAGCAACTACAAATATTAGTAATATGCTACCGACTATTGACAAGCGATAATATATTGCTATATTGTATCAAATATGATACACTTTAAATTAACTCTAACTATTAAGGAGGTTGCATATGAATGCACCATTGTCAGCGAGTAAGACCTTACTCAAACAATCAAAAGGTCAAATCGCTCTAGCCAATGTCAAACGACAAGGCAAGGGCAACGTCACTATCATACCAAAAGAAACTATCTCTGAAATAAAAGAACTATTAGAGGTAGAGGTATCCATTAAAGATATAGCAGAACACTTTGGATTATCCACAGAACAAATCAAGTGGGTCAAAGGTATAGAAACTAGCATATCTTTAAACCAATCCAAACCAGTTGCTAAACCAGTAGTTAAATCGTCTGAAAAGTATGCCGTCAAACCAGACGAAACTAAAAAGCACGATACATTCTACTCGGTTGCAGTTAGCAAATCATCATATGATTACATATCTTCGCTCAAGCATTTAGGTATCTTACCTACAAGAGCCAAGGTTGTAGAGATTATTGTTGAACACATTAAGCACGACAAATCATTTCTTAAAAAGTTAATTAAATGAGAAAAAGATTAGTTGAGCAGTTGTTTGACGAGGCAATCAGACAAGACGTTTATATGACAGACTTATGTAGAAAGGCAGGTCTGTCTATAAGTACGTGTCGGTCTTGGAGATTGCACGAGCCTAAACTTGGAAACTTCATTGCGTTAGTTGAAAGTTTAGGAGGAGAAGTAATCATTAAATGGAAAGGGAAAAAGGATGAATGTGTTCTACCTAGACAAGAACCCAAGGACTAGTGCAGAGTATCATTGCGATAGTCATTTAAGAAAGATGTTAGTTGAGTATGCACAGATTATGTCTGTTGCACATTGGACTAGCAAAGAAGAAGACGATATCGAACGAGCGATAGAAAACAAATTATATAAACCAACACATATAAATCATCCCTCAATGGTATGGACAAGGAGTAATGTACATTCATACTCGTATGTCTTTTGTATGTGGGAAGAACTATTACTTATTTATGTAGATAGGTATGGTAAGGAACACGGAAGTGGTAGGTTAAGAGAGGGACTAATACATCTACCGAAGTGTTTAATTACCAAACAAGTATCAACTAAATACAGACTATCTAAAGATATGCCACCTCCACCTATGTGTTTCGGTAGAGACTTTGAGCATATCAAGAAAGGATTTAAGCCAAACAATCACGATGATGTAGTAAATGCATACAGAGAATACTACAGACAAGCGAAGAAGAAGTTCGCCACGTGGGGTAAGGGAAGGAGTATGCCTAGGTGGTGGTTAAGAGTGGCTTGAATATCCTAGTGAAAGCTAGGCTACCAAGAGAGTACCCTTGCATTCGTAGTAAGCGAAGTACTGCAACACTAATGAATGCGAGATATTATAACAATAAATATAACAATGATAAGGAGAACAAATGAAAGTGAGAGATAGTAAAACACCAAAGGTTGTGGTCTATCATTCTTTCAACGAGAAAGAAACCAAGGTTATCATCGACCAAGACCAAATTATGCGTGAGTGTAAGCGAACGATGAAGAAGTTGCACCCAGACAAAAAGGTTGAGGTAGTGCAGTTTGGAGGGCTTTGGTAATGGGAATAATGGCTAAACAAAGAAAAAGAGTTGCCGATAAAATCAGAAACTTGCGAGACGAACTATCATACTGGAAGAAAAATTCAGTAATGATATGTGGTTTGTCTAGCCAAGACGATGCTGATGGTACGAGGGCAGAAGAGTTGGGTGTCAAAGAGAACGAAACCTTTTTTGATTTTGATGAAGAGGGTTTTGTTGAGGATGCCTTATATCAATTAAAATGTGTAAACAAATACGATAGAGTATTTAGAGGAGGGGAGGAAGAGTAATGGCAGAACAAAACGATGACCATAAATACGTTATTGATATGAACAAACATCGAGAACGTGTGCGAGTAAAAGACAAGCTGAAACGTGCAGAAGAAAAGTTAGACAAGATACGTGAGGCTTGTGAAATAAATACTAAAGTTGATTGGGATTGGGCAGAACTTTCGCCCAACGAAGAGTTCAAACGTCTAGTAGAAATGCTAGACGAATGAGCGAACCAATATTTATATTATTATATTTTTTATTTGCCTTTATTTTTTGGTACTACATTAAGTAGTAGTACTGCGTAAGGCTGAAAGGGTCGAAATGAAAATAGTTTTTATAATCTTACTATCAACGCAAGGGTTATTGTATGTCCACGAACCAATTCCAGATGGCAAAAAATGTTTGGAAGTAGCAGAAGAGTGGAGAAATAATAACACTACTCATACGTGGGAAGTTAATGGGGATGCTACCTTAAATGGTTATTATGTTAATGAGGGACATCCTCTTCAAGGAAGTCGTCTTATCGCTACTGCTTGTGGTACAACTATAGATGCTCCACAAGATTAACCAACACCAATACATCAGAAGAAATCGTAATACGAATTTCTTAAGCATCAGTATCTTTTTCAAATGCTAATTCACTAGCCTCTAATAATTTGAAACCGAATGCTGATGCTTCGTCTGTTGTTAATTGCATACCTTGCCAGACCATTCCTTGTTTAGAATTTACTGGGAAATGTATAAGAACAGATTTAGGTGCAACCTCTACCTTTGGTACTGGTATAAATAGTTCATCCCTATTGTACGAAAGCAATTCGTCTAGTTCTTTTTGGAGTTGTGATTTGAAATCCTCTGGCACCATTCTATAAAGATATCATTATCTACTATGTGTTTCATCATATTTATATGCTTACACACAAGTTGTATATTTTCTATCTTATATCCTTTCGTATTAATTATTCTATCTATACTAATGTTATATTGATTTGTTAAGAAGGATTTGTCGTCACGTTTGTCACTTGCCCTCCAAGTCATACGTATGCCAGACAAAGCACACTTACCACTTTGCTTGTGATATAGTGCTATTAGTTGTGGAAGGGAGATATCAAACTCCCAACCAGACCTTTGTCTTGCAGACTTTAGCTGACTAAATCCTCTAGCCAGAAATAACTCTGGTGTTTTTGAGTATCTAGCCCTACGTCTGTTGTGAACACACTTCTTACAAGCCCTTCGATAATACGAATTGCCACGTTTAGAGTTATATTCTAGGTAAAATTCTTCTTTAAGTTTTAGAGTTTGTCCACAACCCTCGCATTTACGCATAGTTGTGTCAGTAATTAAACTAAACTCTAGCTAAAGATTTACGTCTAGCGGCTTTCTGTGCCACTCTAGAGTAAGTCTGATTAGACTGGGCTAACAAAGATGCACCACTTCTTTTAGTAGCGATACCTTGTTGCTTTTGTTTCTTACTCTTTCTGTAAGTTGAACGCATCATAATGTGTTTCTCCTTTTTAGGTTACAATTATACTTTAATCTTCATAATTAAAGTATCTATCTTCGCATCTAGTTTATCAAATCGTTTACCAAAGTCGTCCATTCCTTGTCTGAAATCTTTCTTTGATACATATTCTTGTGCAAGATGTTCTCGTACTTTATAGATTTCTTCCTCAACTCTATCTATTTTTTGTGAAGTGCCTCGTATCCACCAGACAAAACTACCAACAGCTAAAGTTAGAATGGCGTTCCATATCATAGTGGTTTCCATTACTAGCTCTCCTTCTCATTTTTATTTTTGATTATTAGTTCGTCTTGACCATAAGTGTAATTACTATATTCGCCTCCGTCCCACCTGTCTGGGTCGTATGCGTAACTCTTTCCTACATTATTTGTTCTTGGATGTGGTCTTGTTGGGTTGTGTCCACCACTTGCACTTTCGCCTATGTCTCTCGGACCCGTCCAAAATTCTACTTGCTGACCATTAGGGTTTCCATTCTCCCATTCTTCTATCAATAACATTGGAGCATCTGTCCACATAATACCTTCGTCTATGCCAGTATTGTTATGTGAAGCTCCGTGTACTTCAAATCTTATTTCTGCTTCTACATCTTTACCCCAAGAATTATACCACCACTCTCCGTTCTGGTCTCCAGATGTCCAACCATAAGACGGAACATCATTTGTATGTCCTTGGTTTCCACCTTTTAAATAAACATTAATACCTCTATATCCAAAACCTCCGTGCCATCTGAAGTATAATCTGATAGCTGTGTTGTCAGACGATGGTGTAAAATTCCACGTGAAAAAATCTTCTAATGGTCTAAATCCATAAGAGCCAGTCTCGTATCTACTCTTCGTTGGATAGTTGGAAGTTCCAGATGCTCCACCACTTCCTGTGTTTCCACCACCATTTGCAGGTTTGTACTGGTAAACTCTACGCTGAAGCAGACGAATACCTTGATTAACTCCATCAATCTTTTGTGGTGCAGGTGTGTGCGTATACGTATCTGGATTAAATCTTTTCTTTTCCATTAGCTTTTCTTTTTCTTTTTAGTTTTCTTTTTCTTTTTAGGAAATCCTGCCTTCATATTCTTGTAGGCTTTTTCTGAAATGGTAGAATTTTTTTTACTTCTACTTGTTCCTGCTTTTTTTCTTTTGTTTATGTTTCGGTAAAGGCTCATTTGATTCTCACTTTCGTTGCTTGGAAAGAGACAACTTCAGGCATAGACTTCTTGAATGGCATTGGAATACTACGTACTCTTGACACTCCTTTAGATTGCCTTACTGGTAAAACTTTTTTCCTTGTGCCGTTTGCTGCGTGACTACAAGACGAACCACAAGCTCTTGGACTAGGGCAGTTTGAACAATACATTTGTCTTCTCTCCTGTTAAGGGTTTATTATTTGGGTCTCCGTCTGGGAATAACATACAAGCTGTCTGCACTCTAAAAGCCATTCCTTTGCCTTGAGTAATAAGTGCATCGTATAGTTCTTCTGCCATCCATTTGTGTGTATACATAATACATTCATCTTCAAGTTCGAACTTTACGTCTTCTTTCCATCCCTCTAGACATTGACCATTAATCCAACACACAAAGAATACAGGAACAAAAAGTAATTTCATCGCCTTCTCTCCTTTGCTTGTCTACCTCAAGACTAATCTTTTATCTGTGTTAAGTCGTCCCTAATTATACCCTTACACTTTAAAAATTGTCTGTATAATTTAGCCCAATCAGACAAACGCATCACAACTAGACTATCACCTGTCGACATTTGGTTTCGTCTGGATACCACAACAGGCAGCTCGGAACTGCCGTGACCAGCTATTCCTTTTTCTGCCTGTGACATTGCGGCGTAAGGAGAAAACTTCTCGGTTCGCTTTGCTTCTACCCATATCTCGTCTGTCCCTGCAAGGTCTGCACTTCCTCCCCCAGCAAAGGTTCGTCCACCTCCAGACAAAGGCGCTCTATAACATACCTCTTTGCCATCGTGGATTTCATCGTTTAAATATTTAGCTAGTTCTCTTTCGTAGGCATCGCCTTTATTTTTTGGAGATTTTAATTTCATAGTCCGTCCCAATCCTTTGATAAACCATTATATTGTTCGTTATGTTCTTTGCACTTGTTACAAAAGTACTGCCATTTGGGACGAGGTTTTGTACACTTGCACCTCATACAAGGTCTGTTCCAAGTCTTCGTATGCTTCTCACTAGATAATGCGATAACATACTTTGCACCTTCAAATTCTACTAAACCTTCACGATGTAATATTCGTTTGACTGTGTCCACACAAAACCCCAGATGCTGTGCCATCTCTGTATAAGGTTTCTTCGTCTCAACTGCTTTTGTTAAGTAGTCGAGGACATCTTTTGTGACTTCAACAGGCTTTCCCATCTGCCTCCTTTATGCGCAAATCAGTTGCATTCTACACTACTACAAAGTTTTATCGCTTACAAGTAATGTATGATTTAACTCAATGAATACAAGGATTAACAGACGAGGCGACAGCCTCGGATGGGGTAGGTCTAATAGTATGAGGTTGACAAAAGACTTGACAGGGGGTTATACCTATTAGTACTAACACACTAACAGGAACAACTGCTAAAGCAGTTGTCCTTTAGTTAGTAGTCTAGTAGTACTATTAAGTCTCCGAGGAAATCCCAAGCCATCTTTCAATTTCATAACGAGGAACCATCAACAATCTAGATATTTCTGATGCAGATTTTCCTTCTGATAGAGAAAGTTTTTTAGCTTTTTGTTTTAAAGATTTAGTAGAAACAATAAAGTTATTTCCAGTCAACAAATCCTCACACCAACCAATGTAATGTGTCTGATGTAGTTCAGTCTGTTGTCGGACTTTACCGAAGGATACCTGCGTAACCATATTAAGACGACTATCAGGAGGCATCAAAGCCTCTAGATATTTGAAAGGAGAGAACTCTCTTCTATCTAATGTGTAGATAGTTAGGTCTTTGTCTAGCAATCCAGCCTTTGCTTTTGCATCAGCTTTGTCTTGATATACCTGTGATACAAATACCTGTGTATCAACATCAGTTAATTGAGCAGTCGAACCTGCCTCTCGTCCTAGTCCACCTTCACCTGGTTTGTTTCTATGATGGACAAGTATAACTGATATACCTTTGTTACGTATACTCTTTGCTACAAAATTTACCTTCGCCCATTCACTAGGACTATTCTCATCCATACCACGAAAAGCATTACGTATAGTATCTATAACGACAATGTTAGGTTTAACTTTTTCTAACCATTCACCCAACAGACGAAAGTCTTTTTCTTCCATCAGGTTCATTTCACCACCATCTTCTGGTGTGATTAGAGTAGGAGACCATAAGCCAAAATGTTCGTTAGTATCTCCGAATGTCTTGTTAAAATTTTGCATCCTCCTTAAGGCAGTACGTCTTGGGTTATCGTAATCCATATAGAATACCTTTGCAGGTTTACCCATTTCGTAAGGTCCGAAACTCTCATTACCTGCACATAAAGAAGTCAATAAGGCAGATAGTAGGTAGGACTTTCCGTGTCCATTAAAACCTACTACCTGCGTAATAGTTGCCTCTGGTATTAGTGGGTCACACCAATAAGGCTCATCTTGTATTGAAGAGAGAATCCTTTCTACAGCATCAATGTAGATAGGGACAAGCCTAGAAGCCTCTATTACTTCTTTGTCTTGGTCTTCGTTACTAACTAAAGGGAGCTTTTCACGTTTGTTAATACGCACTCCATCTTTATAATCATCTGGATAGTTTCTCATATCCATCTGTAAAGCAGATTGCATCTTAACTTTTAACCAACCCTCTGTTTCTTCTTGAGAGTGGCGACCATAGTCAAAGAATTTGTCGTGATAATTTAGAACAGATTGAAATAGGTCATCTCCTACTAATCCTCTACGTACCATCTGACCACAATAACGTACCATCCATCCGTCTGTTCCGTCACCATCTGTTAATTTCCGTCCTAAATGTTTAACTCGTAGTTCAGTTTGTTCAAATATTGTTAGGGTATCTTCTATGTTTGCTACCTTTACCTCTGTCAAATCCATAGTATCAAAAGAAAATTCTCTCTCTATCTCTGGCTCTATAGTATCTGTTGGTTTTCCTTTCCAAGGAAAGTCTGACAAGTCATCCCAATCAAAAGTTTCAGCTAACTCCCAAGAGTATTGATGAGTTGCTTTACCATCTTTTAGTTTAATACTGGGAGGCATAACGACATAACCACCATCCCCTCTTAAATCTAATCCTTGTACATCTACCCAGTCTCTAGCTATACCACCAACCTTATTAGCAAATCTCTTTCCGTGTTGTGGATGAGCAAAGTAATAGTGTTTACCTCTGACAGTTTTTACACTAAAGGGTGACTGGAGATTATGTTTCTTTGCATACTGAACTGATTCTTCGTTATCACAATCTAGTACTATAACTCCAGATATTGAACCTGTAATTAAAGCTAGATTAAAAATTTCTACTCGTCCTCCACCAGAAGTTGGAGCGCCTTTGTCAAACCATTCATCTACTTCGTCTTGAGTAGTTAACCGTGTTTGATATTGTTTCCATTCTGCTAGAGGTTTTTTTCCTGTCATAGAGAGAGGGATAATCGACCACCCTCTATCTATGCATTGACAAGCCTCTTGATATAAGAGGTTTTTAAGTTCTTCCTTTTTTGTCATCGTTATGTTTATCCTCAAAGTAATTGTCTAGATTGATTGAAGGCTGTGCTTTCTTCAGTTGTTCGAAATGCCAAGTAGTCATATACCTAGTTTGCATCATACGATATGGTGCAGTCCTAGATTTTCCTAGTACTTCTGCAACCTTACGCACACCACCAAAATCTTCTATAAGTTTCTTTGCGTTAAAGTGCATTGACCTTCTCCTATTTGTGTTAATGATTAGACTATAGTAATGTCACATATGTGATAACAAATAAAGTAGTATTATATATGATACGAAGTTTTATCGCTTGTGAGACACTTACCTCTTGTATTATAAATGAAACAAGTCTATATTCAAATCACGATAAACTTAAATAGGACGGTTAATATGAGCGATTGGGATAAATTCGAACAACAAGCCAAGCACAAACCTATGACAGAAATGATAGAGGCTTTGCTTGATGCGAGAAGAAAGAAGGACGAAGCTGAAAAGCTCGTTGAACAATTCGAAGCTAAACTTATAGCTGAATTTCCAGAAGAATTTGGAGAACAATCCAAACAGATTGGCGACAATATCGTAACTGTTAATAGGCAGGAAAGATATAACTGGAACCAAGAGATGTTAGAGGGCATTTTCAAAAAGTCTCCTCTACCTCCACACGTTAAACGCAGACTAACTGTTGAGAAACGTACCTATCAAAAACTAACCAAGGCAGAACAAGATTTGGTCGAACCTGCGTTAACTATAAAGCCAGGTCCTGTCTCTGTTAAAATTACAAGGAGTAGCTAATGTTCAAACCTATGAACACATCTGATGATGAGACTGCAAAACGTAAGGTTCTGTTGTATGGTCATCACGGCTGGGGTAAAACAACCCAGTTAAAGTATTTCCAACAGGAATATGGTAAAGGCTTTATCTTGTCTGGCGAAAGTGGATTGAGTTCTATTCGACAAGCAAAGATAGATTACCTACCATTTACTAGTTGGGATGGAGAAGTCAATCCAGATAAGGGTGTCTATAGTTTCAAGAGTATCTTCAAATTTATCAAGTCTGAAGATTTTAGGAAACAAGGATACAAGTGGATTGGTATTGATAGTTTGACTGAATTGTCAGACCTATCTTATAAACACGCAGAGCAAGAGGCAACAGACGTTGCTGAAAAGCTAGGCAAAAAAAACCCAGACGGATTTGCTATATGGGGTAATCACGCACAACAATTACTAGGTGCTTGTAAAGCAATTAGAGATTTAGATATGCACGTGATTGTAACAGCACTAGCAAAAGAAAGCACAGACGACAATGGTAACGTAGACTATTGGGCGATGGTCGCTGGGAAAGCAACAACACAACAATTACCAGGCATCTTCGATTGCGTTTTTTGTGGCGTAAGAGTTTCACAAGAAGTGGATGGCAGACAGCAGGTACTTCGTTATACCATTACTGATGAAGTAAGAGGTTGGCACGGAAAGGTGCGTGACGAGTATCGTAGACTAAAGCCTGTTGAGAAAACTGGTAACATTGTTGAGTTACTTAAACGTCTCGATATGTCTGAAGACGATTACAATAAACTTAAAAAGGAGAAAAAATAATGTCGTTCAGTTTTAATGACCTAAATTTGTCTGGTGTAGAAGTATCTTCATCAGCACCTATACTAGAACCTGGTAGATATGTTGTCGAAATTAAAGAGGCAGGATTGAAACCAACAAGAAATGGGGGAACTGCTGTTGAGTTAAGTATGACAGCAACCAATGGTAAAGGTTCCCTTCGTGCTTGGATTAATGTTCACGTACCTAGTAGTAAGACTGCTACAAGGATTGGCAGAGAACAACTTAAGGCTCTGTTAATACACGGAGGACATCCAAGTCCAGACAATCCAAAAGATATAACCTCTGTGAAAGGTTTAAAAGTTGGAGCATCTGTTGGACAAGATAAGTATACAACAGATAGTGGAGAAGAAAGGATAGGCAGTAAGCTGAAAGGTTTCTTTGACCCTTCAGAGATTGACCCTTCTATTGAAAAAAGGAAGGCACCTTCTCCAGCGAATGGTTCGGATAAGTCAGACGACTTGGAAGAATCCATTCCGTTCTAAATAGTTAGTCTCCCCCCTGTACTCCTCATATCAGTCAATGCAGGGGGTGGACTATCCCTTTAATAATAGTTAGGTATATAGATGGATTTAGCACAACTAATAAATGAAGCCTATGAAAAAGAGGAAGACAAGTTCCCTCAAAAGCCAAGACAATACATAGGTGCTTCTATTGTGGGTAATCCTTGTGATGCCTACCTAGCCTTCGTCCTACGTGGATTCCCAGATGCAAAGATTGGTTATCGGTTACGAAGAATTTTTCGTGACGGACATAGGATTGAAGAAGATGTAATCAAAGACCTTAAAAAAACTAGTGTGAAGGTTATGGAGAATGACCCATATACAAAGAAACAATGGGCATATACCTCATACGGAGGACATTGCGTTGGTCACGCAGATGGAATTGTAGAAAATAAGGCAGACGAAAGTTCAATGCTTTTAGAGATTAAGAGTATGAACGACAACAAGTTCAAAGAGTTTTCTACAAAGGGAGTTAAGTATAGTCATAGAAACTATTATAGCCAAGTCCAGTTTATGATGGGTATGTCTAAAATGGTTGAGTGTCTATTCATAGCATATAATAAAAACACATCAGAGTACCACTCCGAATTAGTCAAGTACGATGAGTTCCATTACTATGGATTACTAGCAAGAATTGAGTTAGTATTACAAGGTGATGCGAGAAAAATAAGCGATAAACCTAGTGATTGGAGATGTAGGGGTTGCTTTAAGAGAGAAGTATGTTGGGAAGAAAAAGAACCAGAACAGACAATGAAGACCTGTATGAACAACAAACCGACCAAGGATGGGAAGTGGGTATGTCAAAAGGGTTGTCAAGAGGTGTGTCTGGAATGGAAACAATATCGTCCAATGCCAAAGACTTAAACTATTTAGCAAGTCCATACTCTTTAAATGGTACTGCTGATAGAGGCATAATGAGACAACGATACGAACAGAACGCAAGGTGTTCGTTGAAATTAACTATGCAGGGTTTAAATATCTACAGCCCTGTAGTATATCATCACGCAATACAAGAGGTGTGTGGTGCAATAGAAAGACCTACTAACTTTTGGTTAGAACTGGACTTTGGAATTTTAAAACACGCAACTGGTATGTTTGTGTTGCAACTAGAAGACTGGCAAAGGAGTATAGGTGTAAAGAGGGAGATAGAATTTGCGAGAGAGAATGACATTCCTGTCTCGTTTCTCCATCCAGATGCTTACATTTTAACAGGAAAGGACAATGGTAAAACAAATTAAAGTTGAAATTATCCGACTAGAACACGAAATTGCTAGTGTTAGAGACCGAATACGTGACATTGAATGGCGAATAGAAAATGGCGAAAATGTGATACGAGATGCCAGAACTAAAGCTATCGACAAATTGAGACACTTAAATAACGAACTATTAAAATTAAAGGTTGAACAATGCCAAACCTCATCGGTATCGCAGGGCTAATTGGATGTGGAAAAACACTATTAGCTGACACTTTATGTGCAGAACATAAGTATGAAAAAGTAAAGATGGCATCTCCTATCAAAGAGATGTTGCTATCAGTAGGACTAACTCAAGAAGATATAGAGGGCGAAACAAAGGAGATAGCCAACACGTTATTGTGTGGTAAATCTCCTCGTTTTGCTATGCAAACATTAGGTACAGAATGGGGAAGAAACCTAATAGGTAGCGATATATGGGTAAATCTTTGGGGTGCAAGGGTAGAAACCTTAATGTCTATGAACTCTAATGTAGTATGTGATGATGTTAGATTTCCTAATGAAGTAGATAAGATACAACAGATGGGTGGAATTGTCGTTCGTCTGAATAGAGCAGCAGCACAGCAGCAAACTCACGCTACTGAAACTCAACAATTAGCATACAACATATCGTTAGATAATAACGGAGACATACAAGATGTAGTGTCTACACTACTAAAGTTCTTATGATTAAAGTACTACAGGGAAATTGTTTACAGGTCCTTGATTCGTTGCCAGACGAACACTTTCATACTGTTATTACATCACCTCCATACTATGGATTAAGAGATTACAATACAGGAACTTGGGTAGGTGGAGACCCTAAATGTCCACATAAAAGATTATCAAAGATAAGTAAAGATACTGCTACTGGTCATATGGGTATGTATGAACAAGGAGATGTAGTAGGTGATGCTATCTATAAAAAGCATTGTCCTTTATGTGGTGCTGTACGTAAAGACGAACAGATTGGACTAGAAGAAAGTCCACATCAATTTGTAGAGAACCTAGTAAAAGTATTTAGAAAAGTTAAAAGAGTATTAAGAAATGATGGAACTGCTTGGCTTAATTTGGGCGACACTTATTCATCTTATAAGGATAGTAAGAGTGTATCTCAAACTGTTTCGAAGGGAACGCAATCGGAACAAGCACACGTAATGCCAACGAATGCTAGTAGAAATACTACACTAATGAAGAAGGCAGGATTTAAAAACAAAGAACTAATGGGTATACCTTGGAGAGTTGCCTTGGCTTTACAAGATGATGGATGGTATTTAAGACAGGATATCATATGGCATAAACCTAATCCTATGCCAGAAAGTGTACAAGATAGATGTACTAAAGCACACGAGTATATATTTTTATTAACAAAAAATGAACGATACTTTTATGATGCGTATAGTATTTACGAAGAGGCAGAGTATAAAGGTAAGTTAAGAGGTGGCTCTACTAATAGATATGAACAGAATAAATTTGGTGGAGACAATAAAGAATACGATAAAAGAAATAAAAGAAGTGTTTGGACTGTTAATACTGCACCATTTAAAGAGGCACACTTTGCTGTATTCCCACCAGACTTAATAGAACCTTGTATAAAAGCAGGATGCCCAGAAGAATGTTGTGCAAAATGTGGCAAACCATATAAAAGAAAAGTAGAAAAAGTTAGAGTATTAAGACACGAACTTCCTAAAGATGACATACGCTATAGACCCAAGAGTTATAAGGGTTCTTATGAGAATATAAACGGCAAAGGAGATGCAGGTTATTCCCAGACGAAAGACCTAGGGTTAACAAAGGACTGCGATTGTGATACAAAGGAAGTAGTAAATGGTCGAGTACTAGACCCCTTTGGTGGTGCAGGAACTACTGCCCTAGTATCAGACCGAAATAATAGAGACGCAACTGTGATTGAACTAAATAAGGATTATGTTAAGATAGCAGAAGACAGGCTTTATAAGGACGCACCGTTGTTTAACACATTGGAGAAAAAATAATGTTATCATTACTAGGTTCAGTTTTAGGTTTCGGTACCTCCTTCCTTCCCAAAGTCTTAAGTTTCTTTGAAGAGAAAAGAGACCAAGCTCACGAACTAAAACTGATGGACAAACAACTTGAACAGAAGGTCAAGTTAGGTGAGCAGAAACTTCAGTTTATGAATGTCGATGCAGACATACGAGAGACTGAAGCATTACAAAAAAACCAAGCTCAAATAACAGTTAAGTCTAGTCCTTGGGTAGTTAACTTGTCAGCAAGTGTAAGACCCATAATGACTTATTTGTTATTTATAGAGTTTATGTTGTTAACTTTTATGTTGGCTTTTAATTGGATAGATTTAGAAATGTACAATCGTATCTGGTCTAACGAAATACAAGCAGTATGGGCAGCAGTTGTCTCATTCTGGTTTGGTCAACGTAGCTTTAATAGGAAGTAGATATGAAAATATTTGGAAAAGATATTGACCAATGGAAGTCTTGGGTATCTGAAAAATCTCTATACTATAGAGAAGGTATCATTGGATTTGTTATTGGTGTCATCATTGGAATGATTATATTCTAATGGAGATTAATCAAGAAGGTCTTGATATAATAAAATCTTTCGAAGGTTACTCCTCGTCTGTATACCTGTGTCCAGCTAATCGCTGGACAATAGGTTATGGAAGTACTTGGGATATGAAAGGTAATCCTATAACTAAAGACCAACCTGATATTTCAGAAGAAGAAGGTGAGAACTTATTAAGAAGAGAACTTAATCATTGTTATCACGCAATAGATAATATGGTTACCTGTGAACTAGACGAACATATGTTTTCTGCATTATGTTCTTTTATATTCAATGTTGGTAGTGGGAACTTCCAAAGGTCTACTATGCGTATGAAGTTAAATCGTGGAGAATATCTAGGAGCTTCAGATGAATTTCCTAAATGGCGAAAAGCAGGAGGACGAATACTAAAAGGATTAGTACGTAGGAGAGGTGAGGAGAGACGGCTTTTTCGCACCAACCTCTAGTCATTTCCATCACTCTAATAAAAGCCATCATTGTTGACCCATATACCCCATAACAGCTTGACCAATAATATCCTCTAGACTTTGTTGTGGTTGTCCCTCTGGTACTCCTACTTGAGGTGACTTGTTCATATATTGTTTAAACATCTCAACAATCTTTTGCATATCCTCTTCAGTCATATCCATCATTTGGTCAGCACCAGACATACCTCTTGGGTCTATCATTGGCATAGGTACTGGTGGTATTGCATTGGGGTCTGGCTCTATCATAGGCATAGGCACAGGTGGTACTGCATTGGGATTAGGTTCTACCATTGGCATAGGTACTGGTTGTGCAGTCATCATATCTCTTGATGTCATATTTCGCAGATACTGGGCTTCGGCATTGTTCTGTGCTTGGGCATTCATCATCGCTTGTTCATCCAACAGCTTCTGCATATTTACTCTGTTTCCAAAATTCATAATTAAAATCCTTTTCTGTAAAATATTATACCTAAAACTAATACTATTGTCGCCACCCCTATGAGTAAAAATGTGAGTATCATACCCTGTATTTCTTCCATCTTTTTACGATGTTCTACTCTTCGTCTGGCTTCTGCCTCCTTCGCTTCTCTTATTCGTCTAGCACGTTCTGCAATAATTCCAGCCCAAGTTCCGTGTCCAAAGCGATAATCTATTAGCGTTGCTATTTCCTGCATCTGTTCTTGAGCAAGTTTAGCATTGATTGTTTCTTCTGCTACTGATGTATGTGAGAATGGGTCAAGAGATTTATACTTACCCATTCTTTTTTTTTGTATCTGTTTCTCTCCGTCAAATAGATTGTCTATGTGTTTTGCTAAAGCAGAGACATCACGAGCATTACCAACCAACTCCTTGATTGCTTTGGATGCTGAATTGACTAATGCAATTCCTGTCAGAACTTCGGCAAATACCACTATTGTTTCCCATATTTAGCCATTGCTTTCGCAATGCTTCCCTCTATTGATAATTCTCCTGAAGAATATTTTTCCATTTTTTCCTGAAGCGTCATACCTGAACCACCAGACGAACCACTACTTCTCTCTCCAGCTATGGAATCTGTTAGGCTTTCAGTTGTACCTTTCATACCACCTAATACTGGAACCCTCCTTAATACAGAACGTACAGCAGTTCTTTCTTTAGCATTACTTCCACCATCGTCTGCAATAGCAGAGTAACCACCTTCAGCAACTTTTAATATATCTTGTGCTGTTCCTACAGCAGGACCTCCAATAGTACTGAAGATTCTTTCTCTACCATATGAACCATTATCTATCTGTGCCGCAGAGTTGTGTAACATCTCGGCTATAAGACCAAGACCACCCATTGCTAGTACACCTTCCCAGTAAGCACCCATAAGAGCGTTTAAACTATCTGGGTCATCAGCCCAGTTATCAACATCTGCACCAAATATTTCTTTTGCTAATTTACCCCAGATTTGTTTTGAAGCTAACCTTTGTCTGAATACTCTTTTCTCTCCTGTATCTTCGTCTTCTCCACCACGCTGTAAGATTACATCTTTAGTAGCGTTAGCTATTCCACCAAAGATAGGAGCAATAGTAGCTAACATCATTAGTGGTTTCATATTAGAACCTAGTTTTAAATCACCTGTAATACCTGCTTCGTCTAAAGTATATTTAGCCATTCTACCCATCATTAATGGGAAAGATTTAAGTTGGAATACCATTGAACCCCAAGGTGTCTGCGCCCACGTAGGTACATCATTAGGGTCTGGAGTAAATATACTTTCGTTTACAAACCTCATAACTGCATATCTAATTTTATCATCATCTAAATGACTTCTAATATCACTTAAAGATTTGTTACCAGAAGGGTCTGCATACTCACCTAATCCATATCTATCTAGGAAACGCATTGCATTTTTAAACGATGTTGATGTTGTGTCTCCTTTCTCTATTAACATTCTTGCTTTGTCTGCTTCAGCTTTGAATGCATTAAAACCTACCAATGCTGATATTTCTCTTTGGAAATTTGTCCAAGGAGTTAGCATTGTTGCATTAAAGAATGCGTTAGAGAATTGTTGACTTTCTTCACCAGCCATATGTGTCATTCTATCGTGTACTAGGTTCTCAATACCTACACCGATATCTCTACTTGCTTGTCTGTATGAAGGGTCGGTCATTATACCTTGTCTCCACGCTTTCATCCAAGCTCCGATGTTACCACTTCTAACTGCTGGTAAAATAATATCTGGTATAGATGTTAGAGTTGTCCAAGATAGTAACGAGATAGAGTTAAATGCTCTAACCTGTCTACTTGTTTTATGAGTTAATACTCCATCTTCGTTGATAGGTTTCTTATCTAGTACATTAATAAACTTATCCATCCACTTGGCATTGTTTCTATCCATACCTTCTGGGAAATCTGCTAGTGCATTTACAACACCTTCAATTCTATGCTTCACATTATTGTATTGTGCAGAAGAGATGTTTGCTAAATCATACTCACCAAGTATCATATTAATAGCATTGGCTTTTCTAGTAGACATACTAGAACCAGTACCACTATGTATATGTGCATATGCATCATCGATAAGTTTTTTAGCACTCTCCATAGTGTGTCCGTGTAATTTTGGTACATTAGTGCTTTCAACTATAATCTTGCTATCCATCTCACCTCTTGCACTTCTTTGTGTAGCAGTAGACATTAAGATTTCAGCGGCTTTTTCAGGTCCGTCCAGACCAACAGATTTGTATGCATCAAGTCCGTGTCCACCTACACCAAACTCATTAGCCATAATTTTCTTTCTAGTAGTCTTGTCGTAGTATCTAGTGATAATACCTGCTAGGTCATTAACCATAAACTCTTCGAACTCTGGAACTTCGTCTGGAGATAGGTTAATAAATCTTTGATAGAATGGGTCAGCAGATATTTGGTTTCTTAAGTTATCATCTAAACTAATATGACCATCATCAGCAGTAATCTTTCTAGATATTTTCTCTGCTATTTGAGATGCTCTTTGCATAGATACTTGCTCACCTGCACTTCTACGTTCACGTATTATGTATCGTGTAAGAGCCTCGTGAAACTTTTTAGGGTTATCTGTAACAGCAGTAGCATCCCATATTTGTGGTAAGTAATACTTCTTACCTCTTAAATGTATGTTACCTACATTAATACCTAGACCTTGCATATCTTCTAATTCTTTACGGAAGGCATTAACAATATTTACTGCAACTCTTTTCTCGTCTGGATTTAATGATGCTAAATCATCCTTTCTAATTGCAGATAGTATACGCTTATGACTAGCAGGTTGTGCTGTCTTACCAGCATTTTTCATACCAGCCCAAGACAAAGGTTTAGATATTATTTTAGGTGATAGTAATGGTGCAGATTTTTTAATCCAATTTTTAAACGCACCTTTTGCATCAGGTAAATTCATTAAGCCATCAACAAGTGGTCTAACAACTTTAGCCATATCAGCAGTATGTTTCTGATATATACCTGCTCCACCTTCTGGTTTTACTTTATCAGCAAACCATTTAGCACCTATTCGTCTTGCGTGTTGTGAGTTTTCTTTGATGATATTTTTCTTTTCACCAACTCGTTTTATAGCTTCAATATCATCTATAGTTAAGTCTTCGTCTTTTAATTTTTTTCTAAATACATTTTGTAATGCATCTGGCATACCCCATCTTTGAGCATTAGCACCAACATATACATAATCACCAGGTACAATATGTTCTCCTAGGTCTATCTTCTCTGTTAATAAAGTACCTGCTGGAGTTTCAGTATCCATATTTAATCTGTTGTAATAAATACTTGGCTCTATTGGGTCAAACTTTCTAGCATCTACGTGTTTAACTTGATGGCTATCAAATACAACGGTTGCATCAATAGCATTGTTTGTTATGCCATCTGTTTCAGTTACATCAAAGCTATCATATCCTGCTTGTCTGAATGCTTGAGTAATCATTGATTTAGCTTCAGGTTCACCTACTTGGTTAGATGCTTTTACTGCTTCTAATAATTCATCCCATAAATCGTGACCACTAAAACTACCATCAGCTTCAACCATTTCTAGTCGTTCAACTAAACTAGCCATATGCACATCTTCTATTATCTTGGAGTTATTCAATTCTCCAAGTATAGGCATTGCATTTCTCATACTAGTAGTATTGTCTTCAACTTTACCTAGGCTGTATACAGCACTTTCTCTAAAGTCCATTGTCTTGTTTTTTTGTACAAGTAATGGAAGAACTTTACCTTTATATTCTGCTCCTGTTAGGTCTTGTAATCTAATAAGAAGCTCATCTTTCTTTTTATTAAAGTTAGCAATTCTTTTTATTTGTCTTAAGTACATCATAGCTGGAGCGTCTGCTGGTAAGTCAGACGAAATGCCAGGGCTATCAAACATTTCCTCTGCACTTCTTTTAGTACCTTTAGACCAATCCATAGCATCAAGTTTACCTTGCTCTATTTCTTTGGAATGTTCTAAATGAGCTATCTCTTCAGCTAATGCTTCTGCTCTTTGTCTCTTTTCAGGTGGAGTATCAGCACCATCAATAAGTTTTATTAATGCATCATAGTGAGTATTCTCTGTATACTTCTGACCAAGTTTAGGCTCTCTAGTTAAGTATATACCTTCACCATATAGAGCAGTACTTCCTGATGGTTCTAATACTGCATCTGGATTTGTATTTGCATCAAAAGATTTACCACCAATAGTGCCGTGATATTGTACATATTCGTGTAGGCTTTCACCTTCTCTAGCACCAACATATTCTCTAGCAGATAGATGTCGTCTTGCATCCATTCCGTTGATAACTTCTTGTGCATATTGAGGTGCATCCATACTATCAACTGCTTTGCTGTTAGTAATGTCTGCAATATAAGTGTTAGGATTTTTAGTAGCTTGTCTATTGAAGAACATATCTCCATAGAAAGTTAAGTATCTATACTTTTGTCTAATTGATTTATTACCTATGATACCATTAAGCATATAAGCCATCTTCTCAACGATATCATCAACCAATCTAGCTAACTTTTCACTTTGTACTATGCTCTTATATCTTCCTACTCTTGTTTCTTTATTAGATAAGAAGTTATGTAGACCATCTACAAACCATTCTTCTGCTTGAGAGAACTCACTCAAGTCTCCATAAGAATTTTTTATCTTAATAGCTTCGTCTTGACCTGAAAGTATAGCTTCTTCAAAAGCAGATAGTATATCTCTCTTTTGATTATTAGAGAATGTACCTCTATATAGTACGTGACCAATCTCGTGTATTGGTGTGTAAGAAGAAACACTACCTCTTAATCCTACAAAGCTAGTACCAGTCTTACCTTCTCTTAAAGCCTGACCTAACTTACGCATTTGTTTACGTAATGGGTTTAGTATAGTGCTATCATTAATATGTTTAGTTACACCAGATACTCCAAAATGCATCATTTGGTCTGGGAACAAAGCATTAAATTGTTGTTCACTTAAGAAATTAGTATTAGCAAGATAGTCTTGTTGAGATGCACCAAGCATATTCACTAGACGATATGTCATAGTTCTTGATGTATGTTCAGTTAGTTTATCTCTATGTGTAATCTTTCTTAATAACTCTTTAACGTGTACAGGTGCATTAGCAGGTATACCATTCTCTCCACTAACACCTTGAGTTTGACTTAATTCTGTATCAACAAACCTTTGAACCTGTGGGCTTTTAGGCATTACATTTGGCTCTTCATTAAATAAAGTCTTTAATGCTTTAGCCGCAGTAGCCATAGCCTTGTCATCACTACGTTGGAAACCTTCTAATACAGCTTGTACATATTCTTCTGGCGTTTCTGCAAATTTTTCATTTGCACCTTTACCAACTTTAACTCTGTATAAGTCAGCTTTACTAACCTCAACATCATCTATTTCTGCTGTACTTCTAATCTTACTATGTAATGCTTTATGTAAATCTTTTGACCTAGCATCAGTTATCTTTGGATTAGATAACTCTCTCATAATACTAAATACATCTTGAGATACAGGTGACTTCTTATGGTCAAAGGCATCCATTCCTTTGTCCACTTCTACATTGATATCATCAATGATACTCTTGTGTACGTTTAATACATCTTGTGCAAGTTTAGCTTCATTCTCTGCTGTAATCTTTTTCTCTCTAGCTTTTCTTCGTCTGTGTCCTTCAGAGATAACATTCTTCGTAGCAACTAGTTCTGGCATACCATCCTTACCAAGTTTAACTGATACACCTTCTCCTAATTGGTTTTTAGGAATGTTACGAGTTAGTTGTTCTCTCATATCTTTTTGGATATCAGATATAACAGCTAACATTTCTTCAAGAATTAATCTGGCTCTACCTGTGTCGTCTAGGTCATCTGCTGTACGAGCTACTGCTGTAACTACATTATCTGCATAACCCTTATTACCAAGAGTAGGCACACCAACCTCATCACCTTCGTCTTGCGAACGTATTAAAGCATCAATCTCTGCTTCTCTAGACATATCATTATCTAGTCGATTGATAGTTTCCATTGGGTTAGTTACATTTTTTAGTTCTGCTTGTGATATTTCACCATCAGATATTTTCTGTAACATTGATGGGTCAGTAGCAATTTCTGCATATCCCTTTCTTGCACCTAAAGTTTTTTGGAAATCAATAATTTGCCAATACATATTCTTTAGTTTCATTCTCACATAATGAGAATTTTGATATGGGAATTGTGTAGTTCTAAAACCATTTTCATTAATTTTAGTTCTAGCTTTACCACCATCTAACAGACGAACCCTTGTTCGTTTTTGTTTAGTAGAAGAATCTGTATATGTTCTAGCATTTTCTTTACCTAGATATGGTCTAGCCAATGATGTGAAGTTATCATCTGGATTTTGTAATGGATGTGGTGCTTCTCCAATAACATCAGAAAAGAATGTTCTATCTGTTTGGTTGGTACCTCTACCACCCATAACAGCTAACATACCCTCTAGGTCACCTTCATCTATAGCTTGTTGTATCTTTAGTCTTACATCATCCCAGTTAAGCATATGTTTAGCTAACATAGATATTCTACCACCATAAGGTTGGTACTTCTCTGCTATCTGCATATACTTATTAACTTTATGATTGTCTGGGAATATTCTTTCAAACAATGGAATTAGGTCTGGGTCTACATAATCAGTAGCTTCACCACCCATATTAAGACCAAAGTATTTCATCATAACTTGTTTAACTTTTTTAGCTACGACAGACCATAGTTGTGATAGTGTTCCTACATCTCCAGCTTTGTTTCTAGAAATAGCAAATTGTACAAATTGTTCTGCAAAGAACTCGGCAGGACTATCTAATTCGTTAGAAGCCGCACCAGGCATTATGTTACCTATACGAGCTTTTAAGTTCTCTGGTGTAGTGCTTTCTTGGTCAATATACTTACCTATTGAAGTCCAGAAATGTCTCTTTTCTGTAGGCGATAATATATTAGCGTATGCCCAATGCCCTATTTCGTGAATTACTTTTGCGAAATCTGGTGCTGCGTCTGCACCTAAAGCTCCGAAAGGTCCGATACCTATGGAGTTATTCATACCATCTACAGATTTACCTGTGTATGGGTCTGTATATCCTTCTGGAGCGTACTGGAAACCATCATCAGCTTCAAAGAATTTAGGCATATTACCTGTTTCAGCACCTTCCATCTGTCTTAATAGATTAAAGACAGCAGTCATTTGTGCTTCTGGTTTAGCTCCAACAGGTCTCTTTCTCATTATCATAGCTAATTGTGCTAATGATGTAGACCTATTAACATTATCAAATTTGATTCCGTGAGGAGCCTCTCTCTCTACTATAGAGTAAAGAAAGTCTAGATATGTAGTAAAGTTCTTATAATCTTCTTTAGTTCTTAATCGTCTGTCTGACCATCTAACTTGTTCAAGATTAGTTATTTCATTCATAACATCACCAAGAGTTCTAAACTTACCCTTCATTGGTGGGTTAGTATCTGGTAATGCATCTTGGTCTATTTCTAATTGTTTAGCCTGTTTAATTCTTATAGGCTTTTCTCTTGGGTTAACAATGTCTGGGTCTTCAGTCATTGTGTTTATATTCTTACCATCTTTACCTCTGTTCTCTGGAACTTTGATTTGAGGTTGGTCATCAAATGGTTTGAATGTTAGTTGTGCGGCTTTAGTAGTTCCTTTCTTGGAAGCATCAGTATGTCCCAAGACGAAACCATCTTCAGAAGTTCTACCAAATATTTTACTTAATGGTGTGTCTTCTTGATGGGCTTGTACAATTCTAACTATAAAAGGATACTTGGCTTCTTTAGTATACATCCAAGCTAAACGTCTGCCTGGTGGTATCTTGCTCTTAAAATCGTTAGCAGTTTTAGTTAGATATGGGTTTTTGCTTTTAGCAATAGGTTTACTATCTACATCTACTGGTGCATCATCAGCTTCTTCTAAAGCATTTTTATATGTATTAGTTTTAGTATGGTCATTTTGTTTAAATGACTTTCCTTCATCTTTTTTAGTTAAGCTAGAAGGTTCTAGTAATCCATCATCGAATGCTTTTGTTACACGTGCTTTAAATAATAAAGGTAGGTTTCTTTTTAATGCTTCAAAACTTTTAAATTCAGGCTCAAATTCTAAATCATTGGCTCGTATCTTATATGTTCCTTGACCAGTTTCATATGCACGACCAAGTGCTTCATCAAAGAAAGATAATGTAGCATCCATACGACCAACTTTTTCATTGAACTTAAACCTAAAGTCATTAGCTACATCAACTTCTATACCATCCATATGTACTATTTCAGGTTTATTCTTACCTAAAGGTTTAGTTGTTTGTGATGCATCAGCCATTATCTTGTTATATTTAGCTTCAATATCTTTTATGTTTAAAGCTAACTGGTCAGCATCAATCTTACCATCTGTCATTTGTTGGATGGCATCTATTATTTCTTTAGTCTTTCCTTTGTTGATAGCATCTTCTAGAGCAGCTTTATCAGCCATACCTCTTGCAACTAGTTCGTCTTCAGCATTTGGTTTTACACCTAGTAATTCTTCAACTTCTTTTTTAGCTACTGCTTCTTCTTTAGGTGGTATTAATCCTTTATCTTTAGCTTCTTCTAAACCTTTCATTGCCTTACGAACTCTAAATCTACCTTTGTATAAACCCAACTTACCCATCTTCTTAAGTTGTGCTTTCATTGTAGAAACCTCATTATCTATAACAAGCATTTGAGTTTCTAAATCTTTAAAGTTAGTACCAGGCTCACCTTTATCTATTAATTTTTGTTTATTACCTTTCTCTTTCATCTTGTTAACGATGTTACTAACAAGCCTGATTGCTTGATAATCAACAGATGTTCTTTGTTTTTCAACAGTTGTACCTGTTATTTCTAAATCAGTAGAGTTTCTTAAATCAGTTAGATGAGAATTAAGTTGAGCTATTAAAGATTCCCTGTCTTGTCTGTAATTAGTTCCGTATGCAGGTATATCAGCAGTACTTCTGTATACTGTTCCTTCGTATAGAACACCAGCAGGTACGCTTTCTTTTTTAGTTCCGTATTTTACTCGTATCTTTTTAAACTTAACTCCATCAATTTCTACTATGTTACTAGGAGTTACCTTCTCTCCTGCTTCCATTTTGGCTACAGAAAAGAAACCATTTTTATCTGTATTGTTTTTATATAAAGGAGCAGTAACTTCTTTATTAGAAAGAGATACTTTTTCTAAATCAGCTACACCTCTTATACCTAAATCAGAAGCTAGAGTAGTTAGACCTGCACCACCTTCTTTTTCTTGTGGCTTTTCAAGTGCCACACGCATTTGTTCTACTTCTCTAGGAGTTAATAGTTGAGGTTTCTTTGGTGTCTTACCTTCTTCTAGAGCTTTAAGATATCTATTTTCTTTATCTCGGTCTTTCTTTAAAATCTCTCTAATTTCGTATGTATTTAAAACTGCTTTTACATTTCTACCTTCTGCGTGACCACCATTTATTACCTCGTCAATCTTTGTTGTTTTTTGTCCATTGGCATCATAACCTTGGAATTTGTGAGGGTCGTTAAGTCGTCTGTTACTAGCATTATCTATCCAGCTATCTTGCATTGAAATCATAGCTGCGGCTTCACCTGATATGGTTTCACCATCTTTCTTTATATCTTCAAGTATACGACCTTGGTATCCATACTTGTTAGAACCTTTTAGTATACTTTGTATTCCTCCTGCTCTAGTACCAACATTAGTTACCTTACCATTGATAACCATCATCTTATCTTTGATGTGTACTCTTCCCATTTCTGGAGCTAAATCAATGTCAGCTTGAGATGCAGGTTTACCTCTCTCAACACTAAATACTTTACGTCCACCTTCTCTAGCTGATAGTACTTTGTCTATAGCACCACGCAAAGCCAGACGAACGAAATCATCACTAGCAGTTTTACCTATATCTGAATCAAGTAGTTCTCTTATTCGAAGTACTGCTCTATCTACTGAACGTCTTTCGTGAGGTTGTAGCCCAGCTAAATCTGGCTGTATTTCTTTTAAGAAATCTTTGATAGGCTTTCTAGTAAATTTAGCAGATTGTACATTACCACCTATTACTTGTACTAATAGGTCACCCATTTCTCTACCGAAACGAATGTTGATTTCTTCTATAACTTTTTCTAAAGGAACATCTGGCATTTCGTTTGCCATAGCAACAAACAATTTAGTTGCATTATTCCTTACATATTCATCGTAATATCTGTTTAAGTCTCCTAGTTTTTTAGCCTTAACAATATCACTACCTTCAGTAGCATCATAAGATGCTTTGAATATAGCCTTTATATTACGTATATTGAATGGTACTACACCAAACTCTAGGTCTACAGTTTGTGTAAACTTACCTTTTGCATTCTCGTCTGAAGCTAATTTAGAGAATAATTCTTCTACTTCTTGCTTGGCAAAAAATTCGTCTGTCTTCCTGTTAGTAAATTTCTGCCTCGCTAAAACTTTATCGCTGTTCTTCTTAAGTCCTTTTAATTCTTGCCTTAATCCTTTTTTAATTAATCCTTTCTCGTAGCCTAGACCTGCAAGAAAATCTACAACACCTTCGTCTGTGTTAGAAACCCTAATAATTTCACTATCAATACTAGGAATATCATCTGTAAATTTAAGACCACCATCTCTTAAGATATCAGAAGCCTCTGTTACTTTTTGTTCACTAGTTTGTGCTTCTAAAGTTTCATTAGAAAGGTCTTCTATTTTGTCATTAAGTTTTTTAGCTTCTCTTAACTGAACACCTTTGTCTTTTATTAAAGTATTACGTTCAGCTTTTAATGCTTTAATCTGTTCTGTTTCTTCAGCATTTAATTTTCTATTTGCTCTACTTGCACCTTCAGTAATTCTTCGTTTAGCATTTCTATTATTTTGTAATTTTTGTTCTATATCTGCTAGTTTTTGTTTACCTCTATCTAATTCTTTTGTGGTATTAGCTATTTCTGTTTCTTGTGCAGTTGGTTCTTTACTAGCTTCTGTAGATTGTTGTGCAGTTTCTTCGTCTGCAATTTTAGCTGTTTCAGGAGTTACTTTTTCTGTTGGTGTAGGCTCTGGTTCTGGAGCTTTTGTAGCAGTAGCATCAGGTTCAGGAGCATTAACGTCAGGCATATTTTTACCTATACCTGTCATTACATCTACAGAACCACCATTACTTTTATAGTCTAATAGAGCATCATTATATTGGTCATATGCTCGTCTTTTATCACTTGCTTGTCTAAATAATGCATCTCTTTCTTCGTTTAATTTATTATAGGCATCATTCTCACGCATTCCCCTTTCTTCCATATCCGTAAGACGAGTAGTAATTGTGTCTGCATCTGCCATTAATTTGTTTACTTCATCTGGTATGCTCTTCATTCTTTGATGAGCAGACAATAAAGCACGTTTTTCTAATATGTCATCAGCAAGTGATTGGTCTATTGTTCCTTCGTCTACTAGTTTAGCTAGTAATGCATCTTCACCTTTTCCGTAGCCAGGTATTTCCTCACCAGCAATAATCCTTGCTCTATAACCTGTAGGTAATTGTTCTTCTAAAGATGATAAATCTTTATTTAGTTCTTCTTCGAAAGTATCAAAGTGTTCTTTTCTAACTGATGCTGCTTCTGGGTCTGATGGGTCAGCTTTTGCTTTAGCATTAGATTCTCTTAATTTTGCTAAATATTCTGCATTACCTTCTTTCCAACCCTCCTTCATTCCTTTAGCCCAAGCAGGTTCCCAAGAACCAGGTGATGTTAAGTTTCCACCCATCAAACCTTTTGGTAAAGGAGTAACAGCACCAAGAGAACCAAATCCAGCACCAAGTAATGCACCTGCTCCTGCACCAGCACCAAATGAAAGGGCTGTTGTGCCGTAACTATATTCGTCTTGTAATCCTGTTTTTATATTTCGTCTTTGTTGTAAATCTGCTTGTACACCTTCGATAACACCTGAAGCACCCCCTTCAACTAACGCACCTCTTTTAGCACCAGCTTTTATAGCTTCCTTTTTAACTTGTCCTTTGATTAATTCTTTTGCACCTTGCTTCGCTGTGCCAGTAAGTTTCTTTTTCATCAAGCCTTTCATAGCTTGTTTAGCAGTTGCTTTAGCCGCAGCCTTCGCAGATATAGCACCGAAACCAAAACCTAATACGTTTGCAGGGTCTAATAATACGTGTTTTGCGTTGTTCCAAAAACCAGCAGAACCCCTACCACCATCTTGATAGAAGTGAGGTAATGCTTCGAATGTTTTTTGAATCCTAGCTAATCGTGCATTTTGTGCATCTGAATTAGACATAGTTGCATCAGCAACTTCTTTACCGATGTGTAGAGTATTTACGTTTTTTGCAGTTCTGTCATTAAAGAAATAGTCTATAGCTTCTTCTGGATTAGAGAATTTCTTTTGGTCTCTTTCATAATAGAAGTCATATATGTCTTTAACGAATGCTGTGTTTCCTAGAATTGCATTGGCATCTTGTTTAGATAAGTTACCTGCCGCATATCCAAATGGGTCGGATGTATCTCCGTCCCTAATACGCTTCATCTCATCTTTAAATGATGAGCCTAGCTGACTATCTTTCCAGTAATCTTGTTCATATCCTATCGGATTGCCGACAGTTTTGTCTTTGTATTCCATATTGGTACTCCAGTTTCCAATTTATATAAGTAATATAGGGCATCTAGACCAATGGGTCGTCCCAAGACTACTTAACTTCTTTGATTATTTTCTTAATGTGTAATGATTTATCAATTTCTAGTATCTCTAATTCTACTTCTGCCTGTATACATTTGAAGGTCATACGACCTCCTTCTGTATTTCTAGTCGCTTCTCTACGTAATTTAAGGCACGTAGCTGGACTATCGGTATACATAAATTCGTTTGCTGTACGCCAATCTGCCACATCTCCTGTACTATCAAACATTAGCAAGGCGAACACTATTGCTACTTGATTCATTGATGACCCCCATTTCTCAACTTCTCAACTGATGATTCTAGTTTTTCTATTCTGTCGTTTAGAAACTCTATCTGTAGATTTAACTTCTTTAGTTCTGGAAGTTCTTCTTCTACATTCTTTTTTAATTTTTCTTGATTACCACTAATAAATTCTACTAGCATAAAGAGTTCGTTTATTTGAGGGGAGACCATATCGCCTTTAGGAACACCAGATATAAATTCGTTGGCTTTATTTAGGTCTGTAGACATTAGTTTTTGTTCTGTCTCAATTATATTGAGGCGTTCTATTACTGAAAAAGCAAACCAAGCTCCGACAAGACAGGCTCCTACTATGCTAATTAGGTTCTTCATCGGCATACTTATAGGTGTCTTATCACTAATTTTCATAAATCCTTTGCTACTGATTCTCCCTCATTGCTTCTACTTCTGCTCTTGTTCTACCATATAGACGTTCGATAAATTGTTTACCAAATATACCTATACCAAAGTCTAGAGATTGTGAACCTATAGTAGTTTGTTTACTATTTCGTTTGTCTGCATTATTAAATGTTGACCAAGAATCACTAGTAACTCGTCCTTGGTCTCCGTTTGCTTCAAAATTAAATAATAGAATATTTCTAAACGCTTCTTTTCGTCTGGCTTCTGTAGCTGGTGTTCCATCATATGGTACTGATGCATCTATCTTTTCATAGATTTCCATCATTACTGCACCATTAGAAGCACCACCAGAAGGTTGGAAAGACCACCAGCTTTCATTTATTCTATCTTGTGCTTTGTTATATACTGCTGGATTAGGCTCAAAGTTTCTCTTATTACCTTTAACTAAAAGGCTATTATTACCACCTATATCTTGCCATCCGTATTGATTAGATGTTCCAGACAATGTTACTAATTCTGATGTTGATAGGTTGGCTGTATCTTGGTTATTGAAACTTACTTGAGCAACAGTACCTGTAGGTTCAATACCAGAAAAATCTGAACTTTTTAAATAAGCAATTTGTTCATCAATGTATTTGTTTAGTATACTAACACCTTCTTCCATACTATTTACTCTTACTTTTTCGTTACCCAATGTTATTTCAAACCCACCTTGTGGACTTGTATTTATAAAAGCATACATAGAATCACCTGTAGTATGTGTCTGTATTCTACGTTTCATTTCCTCTAAAGTTGCTACAGCTTTATCTCTTATTTTATAGAACCCTTTATTTCTCATCCATATATTAGTCCCAGCAATTTTAGCGTTTTTAGGTAGAGATTCTACTGTTGCTTGAGCCTCTTTAACAATATCTATAGATACAGTACTAGCGGCTTTATTAAAGTATGTAGGTAAATCTGTATTAGGAGCCAAAGCAATATCAGCATCATATGCTTGTATCTTACTACTCTGTTCAGCTTTCCAATCAGACATTCTTTGTAGGTCAAATTCTGATACTATTTTATTTAAAACAGTCATAGTTTCTGAATCTGCATTTTCAGTAAATGCTGTATGTATTGCATTTACAACAGCTTGAGCTTGATGTTCTGGAATATAATAACTAGATAATTGTATAAGTACTCCACTACCAGGTCCTGTCGCTTTATCTTTTTTATCTGTAAAAGTATTCCCATATAAATTTTTATTTTGAGCTATAAGAGTTATTCTATTGCTACTTTCTTTTGCCATTCCATCCAATGCAACTTTAACTTCTGCTTCGTTTTCGTCTTTTGCATTCTGCCAGTTTTGGTCATACATACCCTTACGTAGATTTTTCGACCAGTCTTTTCCTAAAGCCTGTTCTATCCAAGCAGCCCATTGACCATCTTTCATTATTGTATCTTTACTATAACCTTCCATAGTACTTGCCCATTCTGGGAAACCAGCAGCACCCATAGCTTCTACAATAGCTTTTTGTAACTGGTCATTGGTTGGTAATACTTCTGGTGATGCCTGTAACATTTTTAAATAACCTGTATTATAAAATGCTTCTGCAAATGCGTTATTAAATGAACCTAATTTTCTACTACGTTGAGAGTTTTGTCTTGCTACTAAAACATCTAATGCTTGTTTTACTTCAGCATCACTAGGATTTTTAATACCTTGTGCTTGAAAAAGTATTTTTATTTCGTTCTTTATTGCTTCATTACCATAGTCAATAAATCTATCGTCTATAGCCATAGTTGCTACATTATTTAAAACTGCTTTAACTCCATCTACTCTTTCTCGTCTTACTTGTCCTTTGATGTTTTCTCGGAGAATAGTTTTTACGTCTGGATGTGCTTCAGGAAAGATTTTAGCTATATCTGCTTCCTCCATTACATTACCCCATTTAGCAGTAGCCATAAGTTCTGATGCTCTGTTTTCGTAAAGTTTTTTACTTTCGTTTGCCCACCAATCTGAAGTTATACCTTGTTCTACCATAATTAGCTTACCTTTGGCTATGTCGCCACCACCAAATAGTTTAGCTACTCTTTCTTCATATTGTTCAAAGTCCTTATCTTTGATGTTCATATTGCTTGTCCAGAGCTTAACCATATTATCTCTGACTTGCATATTGTCACCTGCTTCAGCTAATATCTTATCGGCAACAACTTTATTATGTCTGAAACTTTTATTTTGAAGTACAGCTTCATTACCTATCATATCTGAATAAAGGCTATCACCTCCTGATAGGTCAAATTTCTTTTCTTCTAATTCTTGATATGTAACAGATTCACCAGCTTCTCTTTTCTCGGAAAGCCAATCTTCAAATACTTTTTTATTCTCAAGCCTTTTCTTCTTGAGCCTTTCTCGTGCATCACGTAAATCTGATGTATACCCAACTCCAAAACTTAAAGACATTTAATTACCTCTTCTTCCACATATCATCTATTTGAGTTTGATTATAACCATAGTTTTTCATAGCTTGTGTAAAGCTAGTCTTATCATTTAATTGTCCTGACTTTTTAAATTTTTCAGGGAATCTATTTACTATACGACCCTCTATTTCAGCTAAACTATCTGAAAATGCTGTACTACCTTTTTGCATAGCACTCTGACTAGCTTTAGCCATATCTGAAAGGAAACCTGGGTCAGAATATGTAGGAGTACCTGGTAGTAAATCTTTCATAGTATCAAACCCTATTTGATATGGTTCTGCATAATGGGTTTGTATTCTTTTTCTACTTTCTTCATCAAGTTGCATTTGGCTTTCAGCTATCTTCATAGCATCTAGTTTTGCTTTTAAATCTGCATCTTGTAGTTGAGGAGCAAACTCATCTAAAGTTTCTTGAGTAATATCTCTAGACATAGTTCTACTATCAGCACCTCCTAGTCTGTCCATTAGTTGTGCAGTTTTTTGACTATCAGATAATTCTGCTAAACGCATAACATCACCTTTATAATTACTTCTTAAGTTTAAATAATCTTGGATAATGTCTGCTCTACTTGGTGCATAAGGAACACCTAAATGTTGATTTACTTGTGCTACTGCTGAAGCAAGATTTGCTGACTTCAGTATTAAATCATCTCTAATTGCTTTTTGCTCTGCTTTATCACGAACATAATTCTCCATCATAAACTGGTCACGCTTGACCTGTTCATTCATAGTGAACTGTCTATATGCTTTATCTGCTCTTAATCTTTCGTAATCACTATAGGCATCTATACCACTACCTATAATATCAGCACCAGGCACACCTGCTACTGTTCCTAATTTTCCTAAAAATGAACCCCAAGCCATTTAATTACCTCACGTTAAAAATACGTTTCCCCAACCTGTTCGTCTACTTCTTAAGTTAGACGATATCGGACCTCTAGCAACATAAGCTGCGTTAGGGTCGTTAGGTACAAAGGATATGACTTGTTCCTCCCTTTCGACTGTTGGCACAATGTAATTAACATCAGGTGCCACACTTTCTGACGCTGTTACCAATGGTGCATTAGGGTCTTGCTGTAGGTCTGGGTTTGTTGTTGGTGAAGGTACTCCTGATTGGTCAGGTGTAGTTGTCGGACCTAGAGTTTCTTCTAAAGTTCCTTCGCCTGACATCAAAGCCCTTCTTCCAAAACTTTCTTCTCCAGTTCCTACTTGACCTCCAAATGTTTGTTCTTCCGTATCTTGTAGTGGGACTGTTCCTGCTGGTGGTACTATACCTTCTTGCGCACCTGCAAATTGACTAGCGACTGCTTCTCGTCTGTCTGGCGCACGAGGGTCTGCTCTACCAACTGCTTTTCGTCCTAGAAAACTTTGTTGTATTTCTCTGTCTGGTTTTACTCCACCTGGATATAGTATTTCGCCTGACTGACCCATAGCATTATATTTAGCCGCTTCATCTGGGTTAGCCATAATTTGATTCCAACGAGTTCCAGCAGTCAATGGGTTAAGTCCCATTGTATTACCAAATTCACTTTCGTTTACTGTTTGCTTTCTGCCAAGAGGGTCTGTGTATTCAACCATAGTAGTGGTTTGAGTACCGCCGCCTCCGCCGCCTCCACCTCCACACATTAGGAGCCTCCTTTATTAGTTAAAAATTTTACCAAATTCATTTCGTCTACCTTGTAGCCTTTCTTGTACTATGCCAGGAATATCACCAATGTTATTTCTAGTTCCTACTACTGGTTGTGAACTTATCATACCCAAATTTTGTACGTTTGTAGTCCTTTGTCTACCGATTGTTGGGTCAGATGCTACGCCTGTCATAATATTTCGTCCGAACCCCTGCATATTACCTTCTATATTTGTCATATTACTAATCGCACCTTCCATAGTATTGGGGTCTTGTGGGTTAGTTAAGTTCTTACCTGAAGCAAAATTACCTGCTATACTGGTTGCTCCAGCCATACCTAATTTACCTTTACTTAACATTCCTGCTGATAATGTATTTCCAATGGCTTCTGGTGCAGTTATTCCTATCGCACTATCTGGATTCATTTTGCCATATCCATATCGTCCTGCATTTACTACTGCTACTCCAGCAGGTCCTCCTGCCGCAAATGCAAGAGTATTAACAATAGCATTACCTATTGTTGACATAAGCCCACTTTTTTGTTGTGGGTCAGGTTGTGTATTTCCTTGAGGAGCAAAGATATCTTTACCTGGATTACCACTTACATTTGGTTGTGATGTATCAGTACGAGATATATTGTGTTCGTCTGTATCAAAATCTAAATGTGGGTTACCTTGTGTTATATTACTTTTTTGTGTAGGCATATTAGCAGGAGCTAAAGTCTCAACTTTAACATCACCAGGTCTGTACCCTGTCATTGGAGTTTGTTCTTCTTGTCCACCACCATTGGATGAACCACCACCACCACACATAATTTATATCCTTTTCTTAAATATAGCACCTCTTTCTTGATATCCCATACGAACCATAAACTTATTCATTTGTTCGTCTGGCTTACCTGAATGAGTAATACTAAAGTTCACTTCGTAAGCTCCTTTTTCTTTCGCCCACGCTTCGAAGTCTTTCGTGAGCTTAAGTCCTGCAAGTACGGATGTACCGTCAGTAAATAAATTTTCTTCACAAGCCAAGGTTTGATTGCTCCATAAGTACGTTGTAATGTACCCAAGAAAGAACGCACAAGGCTCACCATCTTTGTCCACAACTCTGAAATAGTTGTTTTCACTATCGACAAAATGTTTCGCATATCTTCTAACAACTTCTTCATCATATTCTGTTTCCTTATATATTGATGTTTGATGCATAACGTATGCAAGTGGTAACAACTTTTCAACATCATCATATGTTGCATCCCTCACCATTAATAATATAGAACCCCAACGCCACCTTGACCTCCTTTACCTAGGCTCCAGCCTCTATCGGCTCTTAAGACGGCATTCCCAAACGCACCAACATTCTTGCTGATATCCCTCCCCATTCTATCTTTAGCTTGTTGTACATAAGAAACTCCTGGTATATTCATTCCGAATACTCCTATATCACTTCCAACTACGTTTCTTCCTGTTCCTTGACCATAAGTATTTAATGGGTTAGCTCCAGACCTCATAGGTCCGAGGTTCGAATTTGCGTACATTGGATTAGCGTTTGCACCTAATCCTAAATTCAATGTGCTTTGTGGCATTGCTGATATTACGTTTGGCATAGTAGGATAATTAACACCACCTGGTAATTGTATTTTAGGTGGGTCTATTAATCCACCTGCCATAGTTCCTAAACCTTCTCCAGCCATAGCACCCATAGCTGAACCAAGGTTTACATTTCCTATTGCACTACCAATAGTATTTCCTAGTAAGTCAGTTGTTCCAGTAGCAAAGTTAGGGAATTGATTTGCGACTGTATTAGCTACACCTGTTGATAATCCAGAGGCATTTGTCATAGAACCAAATTCCAACGCACCTGGTTTTGCTCCTGCTGGTGTAGTTCCTCCCATTATTTTTCCACCGAAGTAAGAACCTGCGGCAGAACCTAATGCTTGTCCCCACGAACCACCTGCGGCTTTTGTTAAACCTCCAGATACAGCGGCTCCTAATGCTGGGTTAACAGCAGTTGCCGCAGCAGTTGCTATAAATCTAGTAACTGGGTTCTTGGCTATTTTTTTAACAACTCTTTTGATTGCTCTAAAAATTTTACCAAAGAAAAAGTGTTGTGGACTATTAGGGTCTGTAGGGTCGTATTGACCCATTTCTGAACCAGCAATGGTAGCAAAAGGATTTTGTCCCTTCGCTATCATAGCCGCAAAAATACGTTGTACTAATTCAGGGTCATCTTTATAGACTTCTGGATGAATTACGATTTCACCTGGTTCTAGCTTTGCAGAAACAGTATCGTCTTTAGCTTGTTCTTGGAACTCTGCTGAAGACTTAATATCGTCTGCATCGAAGCCGCCATATGTGTCTACATAATTTGCAAAAGCCATATTCTTCCACCCATCCTATTATACCGATAAGGTAGCTGCTGCTATCCCTACCTCTAAACTGTTAGCACCACTCGTATTTGTCACCACGAGTTCTAGTCGTCTACCAGTTGTAGTTCCATCTATCTCGATGGTAGTAGGCATATTGACAGAAGCCGAGGTAGTGGAAACCGAGAATGTACTTCCTATAGTAGCACCATCTACTGATAGTTGAATAGTACAGGTACCAGCGGCAAGTTTATGAGTGATACCGTCTAATCGAAGTTTCTGTTTCCATATTTTGGACACAAAGTAAGTTTTGTTTGCTACGTTAACAGATGCATCTTCCCATACATTAAAGAATGAAATAGTACTTGTAGCAAAAATATCTGGTAATTGGTTAGTAGGTATTTTTGCAGAACTATCTAGAGATGCTACTCCATTAACGGAACCCCTGAAAGTTTTTGGTACCACAGACGAAAGGTCTAAATCACCATATTCGAGTGATGTACCAGTTCCATTGACACGAACATATTGTGATGCGTTCGATGCAACGAATGTCGGTAGAGAACTTTCTGGTGAAGTCTCTAACCATTGAGTACCTGTATAAAATTTTAATATGTTAGGTACTTGTGATGTATCAAGCCATAGGTCTCCAGTTTGAGAACCTGTTGGTGTGTTAATTTGAGATTTAATATTTGCTTTGTTTGCAAGACTTGTAGCTAGAGCATTTACCTTATTTTGTGGTATTTCGTTTTCAGCTACATTTAATTTAGCCCAATTAATAAATCCATTAGCATTTGTGTATTCATCTTCAAACATCAAACCAGCAATAGTTTTTTGTGCTTGGTTTTCAACAGTCATTACAGTTACTTTGTCGTTAGTACTTAATTGAGTGTTGAATGTTATTGTTGCTGTAGTGTGAGATGCAATATAGTCAGCACCACCACCTGGCTCCTGAAGGACACCATTTCGCCATACTAGAAGTGTTTCGTCTGAAGTATGTACGAATGCAACAGTTGATGTAGATGCAGATATAACAGTATCTTGTCTACGGAAGTTTGTTACAGTCTGCGCTCTTACTGAATAAATCGTTAACTTGTCTCCAACAGCAACACCTGGTGTTGGTGAGGAAACAGTTATAGTGTTAGCCGCAGAGTTAGTTGCATATTCTGCTGTAGTACCTGTTGTAGCTTTTGCAAGTAGTACACCATTTTTATAAACAACAACTTCGTCTGTGTTTGCATCAAAAGAGTAACTGATAACATTGGCACCAGAGGCAAGAGTTGCTAATGCACAAGTTGCAGTCGCTGTTGTTCCAGACGTTGGAGCGGCTATGGTTACTGTCGGTGCTTGAGTGTATCCAGAACCAGCAGTATTTATTGTGATAGAGGTAACAGCATCTCCAGTTAATACTGCTGTTGCAGTCGGTGGAGTACCTGCACTATCTTGAGGCGAAGAAAAAGAAACAGTTGGTGCAGTATTATATCCTGACCCTCCTCCTGTTACAGTTGCAGAACCTATACCTGTACCAATTAAAATGTCTTGTCTGTTAAAGAAGAACGGACCTTCTACAGTTCCTACGTTAGAACCAGAAGGACCTCTCAATGATGTAATGTCAATAAGGTTTATCCATCCATCGTCTGCACCTGAATAAGTACCTACTCGATATTGTAAACCACTTACACTATCTACTCGTAATTCAATCGGACCTTGGAACGTACCACTTTCATTAAAGAGAACACTTAAAAGTTCTCCAATAGTTTTATCACCCAGTTCTGCCGAGTTGATATATCTAATTACGTTTTCAAAGTCTGTATGTATGTTTCCTGAAGAAACATAATTTTGTGGGTGTTGCTGTCTTAATCTTGCCATAGTTATTGTCCTGTTCTTACTGTCACGGCAAAGCCTATAACTTTTAATAGTCCTTTACCTTTAGTTGTTAATTTGAATTGTACGCCTCTGTACCTGTGTTCAAATTTACGTTCATATTGTCTACTTAACGGCACATCAGGGAATTTGTCGTCCACTCCGTCACCTTCTATTAAAAAATTCATAGCACTTAAGTACCTTCCTCTTTCATCAAAGGCTTCTACAATAAGCTCACCTTTCCCTGTAGCCTGTAAAATAAAGGAATAACTTTCCTTTACATCGTTAATAGCACCCTGCCATAATATTGGCGTAGTCACTATCATTTCAGGACTGAAGTCACTTTCTTCTTCAATCCTTCCTCTTTCCCATACACCACCTGGTGTTCCTAGTACTGTAGTCCCACCTAGTTGTCTGCCATTCATAGCATTTAAGAATGTTCCTTTAGACCATTTACTTTCACCACCTGACATTGGATTTAATGTTAACGTCAGACGAGTACATAATAAGTCTGATATAGGAAAGAATACGTGATATTGACCTTCGTCTTGGTCAAAAAATGCTGAAATATTTTCTGGATTATCAACCTGTCTAACTAATGCTCTGTAAGTTAAATCAATTTTATTAGACATAGGAACAGAGAATATTGTTACACCATTAGTATCTGAACGTCTTAATGAGTGTACACCTTCTCTAGAACAAAACATTAAGTCAGAACCAGCAGATGTAATAGTGTTGTGGCTTATAGTTCCAACTTTAACATTGGCTTTATCATCAATTTGCCATTGTGTATAATCTGGGTGTAGTGAATAAACTAGAGTTTGGTCATTAGTAAACACAGCTAATTTATTACTTTCAAAAACTCCTAATCCTTTAATCTCATCAGCAGTACCAATAATATTACCAATATCAATATCTGCTGCTTTCAATACAGAGGTAGAAGCAGTATCTTCGTCTGCTGGAAATACATCTACTTCATCTACTCTACTTATATCTATAACTGTTCGTTTGTCTGGAGCGCCTCCTACTGCTAATCTTCTTTGAATAGCAACTCCAAATCCTGGTCTAGGGTCAGAGTTAGGTGAAACTTTAGTGAAAACTTGTCCATTAAATTTATAGAAATTTTCATCTCTAGAAAAAAATAACACTTGGTTATTGTATAATGTAGATGTCACTACATTGTTTTTAGGAAATACTTCTTCTGCAAATGAATTATTATCTGATTTAAGTGATACTCCACCACCATCTTTCTGCGCCCAGACGAGTGCATTTCTACCATAGAATGTTACGTGTTTAATTAATCTATCACCAGATGTTCTTTGTTCAGCACCTGGGTCTCTTATGATTGAGCCTCTCCAATCAGCATATCCATTCTCTATATCTAATAAGTGTTGTTTCTGACCTGTATCTAATGCGGCTTTATCTCTTGAAGCATCAATACCTTGAAAATCTTCATATGGGTATACTTTTACCTTTACGCCTGAAGGTGCGTAGGAAGTTGACATTTATTAAGTCCTCCCAGCATCATATGCTTTATTTGTTGGGCAGTTACCCTCACCTCTATCTAAAGGAGATAATTCTATTTTAGCATTACCATATTTTCTATTAAACAATATTCTATTCATTGTTCTAAAGTACATAGGTCCGTATGCTTCAACCTTATTACTCTGTTGTTGAACAGAATAATGATACAATAAACCAGCTACCATTATCTGGTCTGGTATATTTCTATGTTCTGTAGGGTGTGTATAGTAGTCTACTTCTATATTATCAAAGTAAGGATGCGCTCTTAAATCTTCTAATATTAGATTAGCAAACTCAATAAACATCATAATAACTTCACCATCAACAGTACCTGGATGCATATCACCATATCTACGTAATGACTGCATAACCAAGGTCTGTAAAGATGAGTAAGGTTCACCTAGATGAGGGTTGTTAGCAGAGTATCTACTTCTTTCTTTAACATTCTCATCTAGATATTTTAGAGTGTTTTCTGTTGCCTTCTCTATTTTATCTTTAGTAATGGGTGTTCTTAAGTCTACAGCACCTGGTCTAGTATTATTATTCTGGTCTTGGTTTGTTGGTTCTTCCGTAGGTTTAGTAGGCATATCCTTGTAATCAGTTTGCTGATTAGTCGGACCTGGTGTAAACGGCTGAACCGTACCTTTGCTTGTAGAATTATATGACATTATTCACCTCCAGCGATTATTCTACCATTGGTAAAGTGAACGTGTCGTTCCATTCTATCTTTTAGTTTTGCTGGGATTCTCCATACAACGTGTGTATGTTCAGTATTCCACTTACCTCTGTAAGATTCTCCTGCAAGTTTGAGTTCCCATTTTACTGGCTCTTCTTTGGCAGATACATAATACAACCATTCTGAACCAGTCTTACCTAAAGTAACTTTAGGGTCTTTAGCAGCTTCTTTAGCTTTCTTATCTGATGCTACTTTTACTGCTTTGTCTTTTTTTGCTTTTTGCATAGTTTTCTCCTTAAATTAAAAAGGGCAGAGTTAAATAACCCTGCCCTTAATATTACAGTAATTAGAGACTGTGTCGTCCTAAAGCTATTAGCTTATAGCAGACCAGTTCTTAATTCTGTGGTGAACTTTAGAGTGGGTCATTTCTAATCCACACTCTGACATATACATATGCTTCACACCATCAAAATCGTTACTTTGAACGTCTCTGATAAGTTGTGTGTCTCTGCCATTCATATATCTGTAGTTCAAGTGATTCATATCTAGGATAATCATCTCTTGAGAAAGAGCAGATATTTGTCTGAACATTGGGTGCATATATACCAATAAATCACCAGCGAAAGTAGTGTATCTAGTGAAAGCTACACCATAAGCGTTGTCGATTTGTGTTGGTTGCCATCTGTTTTTACCAATCTCCATCATATTTGAGATACAACGAGGACCTGCAAAAGCTATCTTCTCATTACTTCCGAAAGCGAAAATATCTTCTACTAGGAATCTATCAAATTCCTTTTCAGTCATTTTGTTAGTAGTCGCTGTAGCACTCGCACAGTCTGTGATGTTAGTGATTAAACTCATTAATCCACCAGTAGACCTTGTTGGAGATGCAGTTGAACCATTAGCCTCTGCTCTAGTTCCAAAGAAAAAAGCTCTTTCAATGTCACCCATATGTAATTTTAGGGCTTTTGTAAGTTGCTCTTGTTCTTTATCACCAGTACGTAGGTATGTGTTCTGCAAAGTCCCAGTTACCTGTACAGCAGTTTTGAAAATCTGCGTGTAGTTAAAGTCGGTAGTTGGGTCGAATGAAATAGCAGTTGGTGCAGTTCCACCTTCTTGGTCGGCAAATCCTGCAATACTTAATACTTCATCGTCTGCAACGGCTGCGGCTGTTGAACCTCCAAAACCTCTAGAGATAGCTACAGTATTTGCAGATGTGTTTGCATCAGCAGTTACTAGTAAGTTCTCACCAGTAGTGTGGTTATGGATTACAGTACCTTTTACGATAAATCCTTCATCATCTGAATCATTATCAAAAGTTAATGTAGTAGCCGAGTTATTTAAAGCACCGTTCACAACAATAGTTCTGTTCGGTAGTTCGTCCCTAAAATGATTGTATTTAGGGTCATCTGTGCCTTCAGATGATGTCATAGCCAATAGCGCCTGTAAAGGTGCCGTTCCATTTGGCTCTAACAGAGTGAACAACTCTCTATAGTTCGTAGGACGGAAGTCAGTAGTGAATTGACCTGTCCCACGTAGTCCTTGAATTGCTGCCATAATACCCTCCTTTATTGAGTTAGCAGTTACGTGTTTAAGTTAATTCGACTTCATCCGTTAAGACTACATAGAGTTAGTCGGTAGGAAATCTGTCTTACACATTAAAAAGCCGTAGCGATTTGTGTATGCTTCGATGATATAACTAAAAAGAAACGAAAGTCGTCCCTGTTAGCCCATATTTCTTTTCTTCATAAACCCTTCTGTTACTTGATTTATGAACTGTTCGTCTTGGTTAGGTTTAGATGCTTCGCCTGTTGCACCAGGTGTAGCACCAATAGTACCTGTAAATGACTGCCTTCTTTTTGCCATTTCCTGTAACCTAGCCATTTCTGGACTATTTACGTTATTTTTAAAGTCCCCAACAACTTGGTCTGTAAGTGATGGGTCTATAAAATCTTCTATTGTGTATCCTCTACCAAATGCAAAATTAAAGAATTGTTGTTCCATATCGTCTGGTAGTTGATATTTAGATTGAGCTTGATTTAGGTTATTAGCCGCCATTTGTCTCATTGCTTGATTTTGAGCCTCACCAGCTTGTTGTACTTGCTGTTGAGTACCTTGAGCCAAACCTTGAGATTGTTGAGCTAATTGTTGTACCATTGCTTTTAGTTGAGCATTATCCTGCGTTATCTTTTCCATCATTCCTGCGGCTTCCTTGTATTTAGGAGGTAAAGATATTGCATTCTCTTCTTCCCATTTAGTCATTTCGTTTTGTATTTCACCTAGTGGAATACCTGGACTATCTGGTGTTGGGTCTTTCTGACCACCCATTGTAGGGTTCTTCATATATGCTTGAGACGCTGCACTTAAGAATTGTACAATATCGTCTGCTTTTACTTTCGTTCCATCTTTAGCGACTTCAGCGGCTATCTGGTTTGCGAAATCCAACACAGGTTTCATTGGAGCAACTTGTGTTTGGTGCATATAGTTAAGGTCACTATACCTTTTGTATGTGTCCTTTATTTGTTTTTCTGAAAGTGTACGCATATCAGCTTCATTTTCGCCCATCTGGACTTTAATGAAACTTTCTTCTTTTTGCTTATCACCTTCTGTTTTCGGACTTACTGCTTCAGCAGTCTGTTCCTGTGGTGTTGGTTTGGCTTCGTCTGTCTTTGCGGCTGTCCCTTCCTCTTTAGCAACTTGAGCCATAGCATCTTGTTGCTGTTGAGCTTGTTGAGCGGCTTGTTGATTTGCCATTCCTAACTTCTCGTTTGCTAAATTGTTTATTATTTGAGCATCAGGTGTTGATACTTGTGTTTCGTCTTGTGGTCTTTTTGCCATTTTTATTCTCCATTCCTAGCCATAGCGAGGCTTATTTGTTTATGGGAGCCGAAGCGCCCTTTACTTTATCTTTTTCTGTTTCGTCTAAAGTTGCAAATGCTAAATCATTCTTTAACTTTATCTCCAAAACATTTGGCATTTCTACCAATTTTCGAGAAGCCCATAAAGCTCCTCGTCTCCAGTTAATCTCATCCTTTGACATATTAGGGTCAGAGGAAAGATTATATGCGGCTTGAAGTATCTCGTCTTCCATTAACTTGGAAAGATATTTCCAGCCATCATTCTTTTGCAGGTTCTTAATTAAAGCTATACTTTGTTTTATCTCTTCTATTGAGCGTTCGTTAGCCATTCGTTAGCCGCACTTTCGATACCTGCTTTATCTTTATATTCATCTAGTAAATCATACCCCCAAGTCTTAAAAGATGCAAGTTTTTCATCTGTTATCCCTAATGGGTGTACGCCTACTCCAGATTTACAGACAAAAGCCGCTATCTCTGCAAGGTCGGTTACTTTGGTTAATTTAGCTTTAGTAGGTTGTTTCTTCACTTTACTTTCCTTCGCTTTTGGAACGAAAATATAGCAACTATTAACAAACCTAATAGCTCCTACAAACTGAAATTCATCATCTCCTGTATCGAAGTCCATTTCTCCTGAAAGAGGAAATTTATAAATAGTTATAGCTTCGTCTGGGATGAAATTTAATGGTCTTGCTTTTAATTCTGACATTATATCTCCTATGTTCTATTTGGTGTTTTTCGTGATAGTGAATAGTTTGATGTGTTATCAACGAAACCTTGTTGGTAATTGTTAGAAGTTCCGTTAGTCCACATTGTACCATCCATCATCAACACGTTAAAACCAGTCTCTGTTGTAGAACTTTGACCATAACCATTGATATCAACATCCCTTACCTTACCTTGATATCCATAAGGCATTGGTACTGGAGTTGGAGAACTGTGAGTTAATCCTGTTGAAACTCCGTATAACCCTTTAGCATATTGGTCATATCCCCATCCATATATAGTTCCGTTAACTTTGTTTTTCCAGTCTTCTTCGTTATCGTGTGCGATTAACCAAGTAGTTCCATAGTAGTATGAAGTAGATGTAGTGTTGAAAGGAGATATTACTTTAGATACCCATTTCAATGAACTATCTTTAACTGGTACGTTTTGAGAGTTCGAAGTTGAACCTGTTCCAGTTTGACCATTGGTGTTCGGACCCCACTTGTAGAAGTCTCCATTATCTGTAGTAGCATACCAACTTCCTTGTGGCATACCAACACCTTGCCATACATCTAGAACTTTTAGTCCTGCTGTTGATGAGTTAAATGTACTTACAAGAGTAGGAGTTGTTTTGTTTCCTGAAGCGTTGTTGTCTCCAGCTTGTCCTGTATTGTTGTATCCACAATAGTATAACAATCCATCTTCGTTAAGTATCATTACTCCACCACTACTACCTGCTCCAGAAGCGGCGAACTTAACAATCTTTTTGTTAGTTCCAGCTTCAAGTTGAACTGGTGAGTTAGCGGCTACGGCTGTTGTAGTACCATTACCACATTGATTTGAGTTGTTGTATCCCCAAGCATATAGTTTGTAACCATCGCTCGGACCTGACAACGCATAACAAGTTGGGCTGTCGCTATCAATTACTTGAATTGCTTTGATATCTTTACCTGAAAGACCTGTTATCTCTACAGGAATACCTTGAGTTGATGTTGAAGCAGAAGTTATTTGGTTATGAGCGTTATATCCCCATCCCCATACTTTTCCTGCGGCATCAAGTGCTAAAACCATTTGGTTAGTTGAACCATATCCAGATGGTGCATAGTAAATTATTCTATCTGCTGTACCTGGGAATTGTACTGGTACAACTCTGTACTCTGTACTAGCGTGTCCAACACCTAATTGTTTATTGTTGTTGTATCCACCTGCCCACATTTGACCTTTGTCATCTAGGTAGTAAGAAGAATTGTAAGCACGAGTTGATTGAATTACGTTTCCATCCTGACCTGAATAACTATATTGGTCGTAACCTTTGTTTTGGTCTTTGTAAGCGTGTGGGTTGAAACCTGACCTAGGGTTATTAGATGGGTCTGGCATAGAATAGTTACTTGAACCACCCCACCAGAATGCTTGTTTATGTCCACCATCTTCGTACTGAACTACACAGTCACTACCACGATATACTCTTTTATCTCTACAAGGCATATCTGTTGGATAGATACCTTTGTTTGCGTGTAGTGGAAAATTAGAAGAATCAGTTACTTCTGAAATTATAGAGAAATGATTTCTAGTAAACCCATTGTTTTCTGTTTCTGGATAACCTGGTGCTTTAGGGTCAGCAACACGACAAGTAATATCATTACCTAGTCTGTAAACGTGACCTGCTTTTTTACCTACAACTTCCCAAGTTGGGATTCCGTAGTTAGCTACTAGAGCAGAACCAGTAATACCGATTGGAAGTCTAGCTTCTCCTGTTGCAGTAACAAGTTCTAATTTAGATTCTCCACCTACACCTGTAGCAGAACCTGTTGCATCATATGGATAAATAATATCTGCTGTTGCATTTGCAGGTACAACAATCATTACTTTAGCAGAAGTCTGACCAGCAGTTCCTGTGTAAGTAATATCGTTTGTGCTATCTGTTGGAGCAAAGTCTAAAAGTTCTGCTCCAGATGCGTGTGTTCCATCTTTAGTTGTAGAAAACTTAAGAAGTTTACCTGACATTGAACTGTCAGAAACATCGAAGTTATAAGTTTTTCCTCTGTAGATTTTGAAATCAATATGTTGTTGATATGCTTTTTCATTTGGCAGTTTAAACTGAAACAGATTTTGTCCACCGATTGTAGTATGTTTAACTACAATGTTGAAAGTAGTTTCAGCAGGAGCCGCTTGATTGTAAATCATATCTCCTTGAGTAGTCGTAACAGTTGTTAAAGCAGAAGTGATTGCTTCAACGTCTACTACGTGTTCTACTTTTGAAGTTCCTGTAGATGCATAGTCACCAACTACCCAACCAGTTTTATCTGGTTTAACAACTGCTGTGTTAGCATCAGCCGCACCAGAATATTTTACTCGTACGTCTTTAGTAGTTGTGTTTTTGATAACAGTAGTGAATGCTCTATTTGGAACAACGACTTCAAGTTCAGTTTGGCTAGGAGTGGTAGCCTGTGTTAACCTGATTACTGGTTTAGAGATATCATCTATTGTTAGTGTCCATACACCATTTGTTGCTGTTGAATAATCTAAAACTTTCGCTGGTTCGTTTGCTTCATCGAAAAGTTGAAGTAGTGCATCTGCACCTGTTATTGCCTCTACTGCCTTTGCAATATAGACCATATCGTTTGCAGTTGAACCTGCAATCGTACCTGTTGATGTATTGGCTATCGTTTTAGAACGAGTTTTTATCGCCTCTACAACTTCCTTTAATGTGTTCATTGCCATTTTTGTATCACTCCTTTATTATACAATTCCTAGCTGTAGCAAAACTTCATTTTCCAAATCTTTAAGTCTTGGTGCAGTAGTTTGATTAAATGTTTGTATCTCTGTAAGAACCTGCGCTCCATCAAACACTACGTTAAACTTGCTCTGGTCGATTTGCGTACCTGTGCTAGTATGTGCTGTATGACATACCCAGTACTTACTGTCGTCCTCTGCAAAGTCTAATCTGTCATAATATGTGTTTGTAGCCCAAGCTCCTCTTTGTCTAAAGATACCTTGGTTTAAGTCAGTCCAGCCTGTATTTGCGTTAGTATATGTCCCAAATCTAGCCTGTAATGTGTTATTTGCATCAGCAGGTTTTACCCTAAATTGTACTGCTGTTGATATAACTGACCCTGTAGTTGCATCAAATAATGTACCTAAAACATTAGGTAGGGTTTTTACATTAGCACCTGTACCAAGCTCACAGGCTTCCAAATAGTCATCAAGACTATGGACACCAGTTTTAGCTGACCTAAATTCTAGCTGTTCCGACTTTGGTTTTGTAGGTACTACTGTCATTATTCAATCCTATTTCTCTCTATGAAATCAATTATACGAGCTTTTGTCATCGTATATTTATCATCTTTTTCATATCGTATTTTTAGTTTATCTAATTCGCTCTGTATGTCGTCCACCTTTTTCTCTAATTTAGAATTATCCGAAGAACCTTTATTTGTATTGAGTTCAACCTTTGTGCTATCTAAATCGTTCTTAACATCTTGACTTAATTTTTCCATAGCTTCATCAATCAGAGCTTTTATATACTCCTTATCAATAGGAGTTAATTTTGTACTCGGTGATAATCCATTTGATTTATTTGCCATACTATCCTCTTCCTTGTTGCATTGGAACTATGTTTCCTTTTTCAGCTTCTTTCATCAAAGCCTCTTGAGACATAACATCTGTGGATACACCTTTTTGTGCTTCCATCATTGACATCTGTTGAGATGGTGTAGGTCCCATTTCTTTTTCTGCTTCAGATATTTTAAATTGTTCTATGTCTGAAACACCCATAGCTCTAATTGCTTCTTCCACAATCTTACCAGCTTTATACTCCATTTGTAGTCCTGATTGTGAAACGACCTGTAACATATTCATCCAAGTTTCTGCATTTCTAGATGGTTCAACTGGTAAGGTTCCGTCAATAACTAGGTAATCTATATTTCCTTGTAGAGCCGAAACATCAAAATCTAAATATCCATCTTCGATTTGCTGAACAAGTTCACCTGGCATTTTATCTACATCTACCTTTAATGAACCTTCGATAGCTACAGCATCCTGTAAATTTTGTACCATCATTCTAACCATTGGTCGTACTGTTGTTGCTGACATAATTCTAGCTAGTACACCTAAACGCTGTGAACCTAATTGTGTCAGACGAGCAATTTCTGTGGCAGTTCTAATTCCATCTGCTGTTGGCACACCTTGTTGTGCATCAGAAGCCGCTGATACTCTTTGTTTTAAATCTGACATAGCCGCAATATCTTGCCAATGACCTTTAGTTACATCTGGCACTTGAGCTATAAATACTCCATCACCTGGTTTAGCACCTGGCATAGTACGAACTACACCCCAAGGATTCCTATCAATTAAGTCAGGTATAGAAACTTGTGTTGGGTCTACAAACATTAAATTATTTAGAGCCGCTTGTACGTTATCTATTCTTGAACGTAATAACCAAGTCGATACTTCGTGAAGAGGTAATAATAAATCATATAAAGATTGACTAAATGTTTTATGACTATCTTGAAATAATCCTCCAACTACTACAGGGAACTGTTGTCCATATGGATTTAATTGACATCTGATTATTGCTTCTTCATCAATAACAGTCATTACCATCCAAATCTGTTCTACGCTTGGCATTCCTATTTCATAACCTTGTAGACGTACCCACATTTCATCAACAACTCTTGCATTGTCTAATGTAAAGTGATGTCCATTCTCACTACCTACAGGCTCTTCTGGATTAATTGATAATCCTCTACCTTCTTCTCTCCAATGTTTATGTGCATCCCAAGCAGTTTTCCTACCCTGCTTCTTACGCAGTCCTGGGTATTTGTTTAGTTTGGGATACATCTGCGATGCCATTAAGGCATTCGTGGAAACGTAATCACTAAAAACGATGAACTGCATACGCTCCCAATCCCCCCAATTAACTCTTGGGTCAGGGAAAACTTTTCTAGGGTCAAAGTTAATAATATGGTTTGTGTTATTTTTTGCATCCCAAATAACTTTAGTAGGAGCAAATCCATATCTAATACTATCTAACAACATTTGAGCAACTCTTGCTTCACCTGCTGTTCGTCTCATATGTTGATGAAGTAATCTTTCTAAAATTAATGATGCTTTTCTAGACTTCCTATTCATTCCTTCTAATTGGAACATAGGATTTCGTCCTGCTAGAGCAGCCATCATATAAGTTAAAACTGTATCTGCTATAGCACGTGTATCTGCTACAACTGCTTTCTCTCTAAATTTTGTACTATCTGCTGGTACCCAAACATCGTGCGCTCTGTCTGCATCTTTCCAATGGTCGTATCGTCTGGATATTCTTTCAAAACTCATTTTGGACGCTGCACGGACATAATCTATCAGCTTCGCCTCTTGTTCGTCTGTCAGGTCGTCTGATATATCCTTGTACTCTGTTAACTTATTCATATGTTGAGATAAGTCACATATTACGTCATTTTTGTCTTGTGTCTGATTTTTGTAGTTCATAATTTGTTGTACCCCTTGTGTTACGAAAAGTCGTCCTACAACTCTCCCCAATTATTCCATTTGTTGTCAGCATTACTTCTTGCCTTATCCAACCACTCTTTGTCATCATCAAAGGTATTGTCCCATTGTTTAAAATTAGCGTTCAATGATGCTGACATTTGAATTGGTACATTCATCATATCTGAATTAATACCAGCCATTCTAGACAAAGCGTCTAGTCCCATAGATAAAGCATCTATTTGGTCATCGTGTTTACCATTAGGAAACGATTGAGCCTCATCCATAAAATCATCTAACCAAGGAGCTTCTTTAGGTATATGTACTCTCCCTCCTTCTATTAATGGTGACACAGCATTTAATCTAATTACCTTATCTCCATTAACTCTATATGGTATTACTGCCATACCAGAAGCGTGTTTTAATTCTTGTACTAATGATTGCCCACTAGCTTTATCTTCTATGTAAACACCTCTTAAACCTTTACCTCTATATTTAGCATTTAGATTTATGCAGGTTCTTTTTAATTCTGGAAAATCGTATTTACCTCTAATAACATCAACAATGTACATATCTCCACCATCATCTAAACCTAATACCATCATTACAGAAAAGTCAGCTTGTTCTGTTTTTTTAAATGCAGTATCAGCAGATATTAATAATGTTTGGAAATGAACATCTTTACGTTCATAAGTTCTCCACCAATGACTTTTAATTAAGTTACCTCCAACTATGTAAGGTGTCTGTTGGTATAGAGAAGCAAATTCTCTTGGGTCTAATCTTTTACGTTTATATAATTCTTCTAATGGAAATCTATCTCCCCATAATGGCTCTTCTTCTTCTATTGAATAAGTTCTTTTAGCTGGAGATACTGTACTTAATTTACCTGCTGGTACATATCTTGGGTCATCTGGTGGTAGTTCTGTAACACTTTCTTTTTTACCTTTATTAAGTAATCGTATTGCAGGAAAGTTTATATGTTCCCATTGACCTTCTTTCCAATCTTCTGTTTCCATTAATCTACCTGCAACATCATCAGGATGCCAACGAGTTAGAATAACTATCTCTATAGGTTTAGTTCCATCTACTTCTGGTTGCTTACGAGTTGTTAATGCCGAGATGTAGTATGACCACGTTTTGTTTCTTTGTGTTGCACTCTCTGCTTCTTCTCGTGCTTTGATTGGGTCATCAAGGATAAGTAGTGTAGCGGCACGACCAGTAGTAGAACCACCAATACCTGTGGCATAATAAGTACCGTTATCGGTGGTACGCCAGTCGTCAACTGCTCTACTTTCATCAGACATTTTAAAATCTGGGAAGGCTTGTTCAACAAGTTGTTCACGAGCCAAGTCACGAACTTGCCTACCAAATGTTTTAGATAAGTCTTGGTTATATGAAGTTGAAAGAACATTCCGATTCGGTTGACTAGCGAGATAAAATACAGGAAAGTGAACTGTCGCAATAAAAGATTTTGCGTGTCTAGGTGGCATAGTAATAAGTAATTTGTTTTTACCAAGTGTTCCCTTTGCTAGTTTATCTAATGTCTCCATCAATTCTATTTGAAATGGAGCAAATGTCATCTCTGGATTACATAACTTTACAAAATCTACAAAACTATTTTGAGCTTTCTTTAATTTAAGTAAATGTTTTGCTGCTTGGGCTTGTGTGACTGCCATATTAGTTATTCCTTATGAGGGGTCTCCACTCTCGCTTTGACCCCTGTTCATATGAAAAGGCAAGTTCTTATAAGGAATAGCCTCCCCATTGATATCATATATTAATTCTCCGTCAACTGAACCAACCATTAATTTTTTACCATTTGTTTTTACATATAGTGTTGGTTTGATTTTCTTATCTCCATCATATTTATAACGATTAGGTGTAATTAAACCCTTACGTTTTCTTATAGCCATTTACTACCACGCCTTACACGACCAATAACGAGCTTTCGTCTTCGGACCTGGATTAGCACAATTATGTCTGGCTCTAAAACTCTTTCGTCTGGCTGGGATGTTCTTTTTTATTTTCATTTTTTTATCCCCAAATCTGACTATTTTAATTCTTGCACCATCTCGAACACAAACGGCTGACTTCTTACCAGCACTAGGAGTTCGAAATGGCTTGTTTAGGGACTTGCCTTTGCACACTCCCCTCGCTTTCTTCTTTGCCATCTGTATTCTCCTTTTCTATTACTTCTACTTCTACCACATCTTTATCCAATTCGTCTGCCTTTGATGCAATTTGCTGGAGTTCATCTATAGAAAGTTCTGTTACCTTCTTATGTTCGTGTGAATGTTGGTTGAATGAATGATGTAAGTCAGGCATTACCTTGTTTAACATAGTACTAAACAATCTAACTTGTTGGTTAGACCAGTTGCTATCTCCATTTAGTACGCTTCTTACCTTCGGAATATTTTTCCGTACGACATCTAATACGCTTCGTCTTACTCTGTCTATCTCCACAGGTGATACAGGAGGTAAACTTCCTGTTGATTTAAGTGGATTTGGGTTTTTTCTATATGTAGCCATAATTAACTTTACCATAGTTTTCAAATTTTGGTGCGAAATATATAAGCACACAAAAGTGACAATAAAAATGTGGGCGGCGGGTCGACCCCAGTCCCCCCCATAGCTTCGCTAATTGACCGATTTCTGACACAAAGCTCTGCTTTACCCTACGAAACCTGCCGATTTATGTCCCTACTAGGGAGATATATCTACGTACCTGCGTGGGTTGTTTTCAAAAACGCACGAAAGGTCGACACATAACCCCCTTTGTCAGGAGATGTTCAATCATACCAAGGGTTTCGGAAGTTGGTCGTCCTATCCTCCCTAAAGGGAGGAGGAGGGATTATTAGAGTGTCAAGTCGGCAACCGAGACACGACAGACACCCAATTAATCACGCAGTCTCGGAAAGGAGCGATAACTATGAGTACATATAAACTAGCAAGTGGCAACACGCCTACACAGGCGACAGCACAGGAGATGTTAGACCATTGCAACAAGGCGACATCGGTTGGAGATATTCAGCCGTGTGTGGACGAGTTCGAGAGAAGATTGGCGAAAGCCAAGGGTCGTACGCACAGCCGTGCAGGTAAGGAGCTATCGAAGGAGTTCGTGGATGGCAAGGTAGCCAAAATCACGAAGAACCTTGCGAGTGCGCAGAACGCACTTGCGACTATCGGTGGCAACGCACCAGCACCTACGCACACATTCGTGGGTGTTACGAGTGCTGTTCACAAGGCGATTGACAAGTGCAATCTGCCTAGAGACATCAAGGAGATTTTGAAGTCTCGTGCGTAGTTGAGTACGCAATCACACATAGCCCTCTACTGCCTTGTGCAGTAGGGGGTTTTTTTTGTGCCTAATGGTTAGGTACATACAAGGAGATATATTATGGCGAAACCATCGCTGAAACTATCTTCGTACTTGTACGATTTGAGCGATAAAAAAACTCAAGTTCAGTACAATAAAAGGTTATCTGCGAAACGCACAAAGATTTTAATTAATCGTGCAGAACGCAGACGAGCCAACGAAGAAATAAAACAAGCTCTTACATTCGTGTAAGGGCTTTTTTTTTGGTCTGTTCACTACGAACAAATCAAAAATCTAATCTGCGTAAAGGAGGTATCATATGGCAGAAAAGAAAAAACCAACATATTTCGCAGACGAAATGTGTTACACGCTTACCGAGGCGATAGCAGAGGTAGGCAACGAGGAAGTAAAAACCAACCTAGAAAGTTTGGTGGCGACAATCGACACAGGCGATTATGTTCTTATACCCAAGGACAAAGCCAAGAGAGAGGCGCTACCAGAGTTCGGAGACGAATAATGGCTCTGATACCTAGGCAACAAGCGATAGATGAGGCTCTTGAGTACTACAAAGGAGCGATACTATGCACATTACAAGCAATAACTTATGCAAGAAAGCATAACGACCAAGAGTATCTGCGACATTGTAAAACTCGCCTTGATAACTATCGTAAACATCAACAAGCAGTTAAGGATATGCGTAACCTAGGATGTTCCAAGGAAATAGCTTGGAAAATGAATGGGTTATGTATTAATTAACTTGCAATGTGTCACAGATGTGATACATTGTATCAAATATGAAACTCTATATGGGAGGTGTAATATGACCGACAATTTAGTTGGTAAGGTCTTTCGAGACCAAGATAATAAACCTTGTCTGTACATAGACCAAAATGGGTCATTGCAGGAAATAAAGGTTAAGCCTCGTGTGTCTGCGACATTGCACAACGAGGAAACAATATCATCAAAGCTAATCAAATACACACTAATGACATTGGCAATGGTACTTATGGGTGCCTTGTTTAGTGTCGTATTGTTAGAATGGTTAGTTGGATGTGGCGAGGTCACATACTTCGCAGACGGAACTTGGAAATCAAACGAGTGCCTTTTCCAAGACAGACCGATAACAACTGGCACTTGGAAATAGGAGGATAATATGGGTGTAGTAGAGTACGCACTATTCCAAGTTGCTTTTGCAATATTTGTAATCGCAATGATGTAAACTTAACTTAACATTAATATAACTATAAAGGAGTACCCATACTTATGGATATTAAAAATCTAGAAAAGAAAATCACAGAAAATTTATCTGTGTTATCCAAAGACGAACTTGAAAAGGTCGATGACTATGTGAGTTCGTTTATCAATCATCCTACAAACATAAATGTTGTTCACGATACATTGCCAAGCGATGTTGAGCCAAGTGAAGAGAATACATTTGTCACTTGGTGTATGAACAATGGTGTAGAGAGGAGGAAACAATGACCATAGCAAGAGAACCATTTACTCTTTCTACGGACGAAGATGTTTCGAAATTTGAGAGGTCAATGATAGCTAAAGGTTTATTGAATGGCTTGTTAAATGATTGGCATATCGTGGATGGTGTGTTCAAGATTAATGAGTATGAAAATGAACCAAGTAATATCAAGACTTGTAGATACAATATTTCGAACTTCGATACTTTCAATGTGGTAAACCTATGACACTTGAAAGCGAAAGAAGAAACAGACTATGCGTGACTGAAAGCAACGAACAATTACAAGACTTTCTTGAGAAAGTATTTGAACATTGTTATGGCGACAATGCAATGCATAGAATAGATTTTGCCTCGTCTTTTGATGATGCACTTGCAAGACTACGCAGGTGGAAACAAAAGGCAGACAAATGCATAATGTTAGAGTTTCACGAGAGGAAATATAAGGCTCTCTTCGATGTGATAATGTTATGTACAGATGAACTTAATCGTTCGTCTGATAACCCAGCCCTTGAAAATTCTTCGGCAAAAGATTTAGCCAAAAGGATAATCGAGACGTTGAATATGAAAGGGTACCTAGAGCCTTAATTTGGTCGTGTCATTGTGCATAACAATAACACTTAACATTAACTTAACTATAAGGAGTATGCTTATGGCAGATACTAACTTATACGATTGCGTAAGGGCAGTTAATCATTATCTGACTTTACCTGCAAACGATAAGAGACTTGCGATAAAGAAACTATTGGGTGGCATAATTGCCAACCGAGGGTGGAATGTATCGGAAGTAATCCCAAGAGTGACATCCAATAAGTACACCACAGATGCTATATTTGATAGGATGAACCCTAATCTTATGGCAAATGTGATTTACTATTTACATTTGAATGTCAACGCACAGAACAAGTTAGATGATACTTGTATCAACGTATTAAATATGTTGGGCAATAGTATTAATGACGATAGCGATAATGTTATTGTGCGTGGAGGTAAGCGAGGTTTTGCGTGGAACAAAGAGTTTACTGAACCAAGTGTTTCATTCGCAAAATGTCAGGCACATATTCCAGACGAAACCATACTCGTAGGGAATATTAATTTAACTTTTACTGGAAAGGAGAAACGTATGGGCTTTGATGTAAACAAGACTACTGAATTAGTAGTCGGTGTTGCTAGGAGACTAGCAGAAGACGACATTGCATTAGGGTTATCAACCAAGTCGCAACTAACAATCAACAAACTCAAAGAGGCACAACAACTCGTAGGTAATGCACAAGCATTGTCTGTTGAGAATAGAAAGTCTATTGAGAGTGCGTGTGAGTTATTGTGTACAGACGTTGATGGATTGCTTAACGATGAGGTTATCGAAAAGCAATATGCAGACCACATAGAGGCAGTCAATAAGATTGCACCTACATCTGCACCGAGCAATGACGACAGCGCTTCAGACGAAACAACTGAAGTGAAGCCTGTGGAGGTGGATGACAATATGGTGCAAGGTATCAATGCACTATTAACATCTGCTACCAAGAGCAAGATAACAGACATTCGTTCTGTTGTTAAAGAGTTAGCCGAGTTGAAGACTGAATCAGCCAAGCTAATGAGTGAGGTATCTGTGTTGCAGACAAGAGCAACGTCAGTACCTATCGACCCTACTGGAAACGTAAGTACTGCCGATATGGGAGAACTCACGTACAAAGTAGTTGAGAAGAAAGCTAGTGATATCTTCAAGAACCCACGTAATGGTCGTAAGATATCTCAACTAGACTTCAACATACCTACGTTGGAATGGTCAAATGACAAGGGCGAAGTGGTTCAACATCCACATTGTCCACCGATTGACCACGAGTATCAATTCAGAGCAAGTCACTTGATTAGTTTCTTGTCTGCGTTTGTACTTCGTCAGAACGTATGGTGTCACGGACATACTGGTAGTGGTAAGACAACACTTCCTGCTCAAGTATGTGCAAGGATAGGCTTCCCAGTCTTTCCACTTAACCTTGATAGTAATCTAGAACGTGCTGACTTAACTGGTCAGACAACTCTAGTGCAAGACCAAGGTGCTAGTGTGACCAAGTTCGAAGAGGGTGTGTTACCGAAAGCAATGGTACAACCTTGTTTCCTCGTCTTGGATGAGATTGATGCATCGAAGCCAGACTTGTTGTTCGTGATACAACGTGCAACAGAAGGTAATGGATTGCTATTGACCGAGGATGGTGGACGATTGGTTAAACCACATCCATTGTTTAGGTTTGTAGCAACTGCTAACTCACGTGGTCAAGGCGATGAACACGGAGTGTATGCAGGTGTACGTCCATTGAATGGTGCTTTGCTCAATAGATTTGGTATGTTTATTGAGGTCAAGTATATGGAGGCTGATGAAGAGCAGACATTACTTGCCAAGAAGTATCCTAGTCTAGCCAAGGACTTTATAGCTAACGTCACACAATTTGCTAGGTTATGTAGGAATGCGTTCTCGTCTGGCGAGACTTCAGTTCCTGTGTCGCCTAGAGATACATTGTTTATGTGTCAGCTATACTCACACTTCTTTAGTGTACTTGGTAGTAAACAACAAGCAACCGAGTTTGCAATCCAATTATCTGTACTTAACAGATGTCCTATCGACAACAAGCAGAGACTTGTTGAGTTAGCAGACAGATGTTTTGCTGATTGTAAATTCACAATTAAATAGAGGAGTATATATATGTCAGATAAAGAAACTTTCTTTCTGCCTACTGATGACCCTGACCTTGATAGAGAATATATTACTGGTCGTGAGTTCAAGGATGGCACAAGGAGTGCAGTTCGTACTATCTCTACAGACTTTGATACCAATGTTGTATTCGCAGGAGACCAAGCGTGTACAGATGGTTCACGTGTTGTCTTGCCTCAATGTGAGGATGATAAGATGATGACACACAGACAAGTCAATGTAGGTAGAGGCTATGCGAACCACGAAAGTCTTCACAAATTACTAACTGACTTCGATGAGGGTCAGAAGTGGTTGAGGAAGATGTATGAAACCAAGCGAGGATTTACTGCTCATATGGGACAAGCCATTGAGGATGTTCGTATCGAGAATGGTGGTAGGTCTTTGTATCCAGGTATGGCAAAGAGTATAGATAAGACTGCCGAGCAAGTATGTAAGGAGTTCAAAGTCGTAGCAGACAAAGACCCAAGCATATGTAAAGACCCTTGGAAAGTCTTACCTGTAGCCGTGACTTGGATAGGACGAATGAAGTTAGGTTATCCTAGTCCTACAATCAAACAAGCATTCGACCAACTTGCACCAGACATACAACGTAGAGCAAGTCTTATCGCAGATGTTGTGATAGGTATGCCTACTGGTGTGAAAGGTGTAGGTCAAGTTGACCAACCGACTGCTTGGAATGGTTCAAGACAAGGTATGGCACTAGCTGAAAAGGTAGCTAACGAGTTGGCTCAAGATGTTCCACCACCAACCGAACAACCTATGGAAAATCCTAATGGTTCCAAGTCTGGAGATGGTACTGGCTCACCGAGCGAGACATCAAGACGAACCAAAGGTAATCCAAATGGTTCCAAGGATAGTGATGAGGAAACTAGTAGTGGTCTCAAAGAGGTAGAGAATACTACATCACGTTCGCACGGAGCAAGTGAGGGTTCAGAAGAGAACGTACTGCAAGGCGAACCACAATCGTTCAATCCTAATCTTGACCAAGTTGTTGACCACTTTGTACCCAAGAGAGATACCAAGAAGAAGAAAACTCTCAAGGGTTCATTCACAACAGAGGATGACAAGATAGAAGAACCTAAACAAGCCATACGTGAACCAGACTTTTATCGTGGCGAGTATATGAACGCACGTAATAGTATGGGTAGTAAGTTAGCAACAATGCGTAGGAAGTTAGAGAAAGCATTGATAACAAAGACTGATACTGACTACGAAACATCACGTACTGGTAGGCTAAACATCAGAGGCAAAGCAAGTTCACTCATTATGGGTGGTGCTAACGTCAGACGAAAGAAAGTCGAGGGCGAAAGTATTGATACTGCTGTGTCTTTGCTTGTTGATTGTAGTGGTTCTATGCACGGACAACCAATGGTACTCGCAGGTCATAGTGCGATTGCCTTGAGTGAGTGCTTGAGTGCAGGTCAGATACCTTATGAAGTGATAGGTCACACAACTACGTCATTGAAACGTAAGAATAGTGATTTGTTCTACGACCAAGGTAAGAGGTATGAACGTGAGTGTGGTGTCTATATGCCATTGTTCAAACCATTTGAGAAGAACCTCAATCAATGCCGACATCTAATGGGTTTCATTCCAACTGCTAGTGACAATTCAAATGCTGATGCAGATGCGTTGTTGTATGCAGGACGAAGACTATTAGAACGAGAAGAAACCAATAAGATACTTATGCTACTCGCAGATGGTTATCCAGCGTGGCGAGGACGAGGCGACCAAAACCAACTGACACGAGACGCAGTAGTCAGACTACAAGACCAAGGTGTCAAGTGTGTAGGTATAGGTATTAATTGTGATAGTGTTAAGCAGTTCTTCGAGAATTGGGTAGTCGTTGAAGACTTGAATGATTTATCCAAGCACGTACTAGACCAAGTTGCCAAGATGATACTAGGTAGTAGGTTCAATGTGGACAATACCGACCTCATCAAAAGCAAGAGGTCAGCTTAATGCCAAAGAAAAAATCTATACCTATTGTACCTGCATACTGGTTTCGTCTAGCACCAGGAATGAGTGTGGATTTTTGGTACAAGGTAGCAGTTAAATGTCAACGTGATAGAGTTCGTAAGAATGATATCGCAAAAGTTAATAAAGTAATACAAGGAGTAATCAATAATGGTAAGTACAAAAGTAAACCAAAATACTACTTCACGTGGCTCGAATGGAGAACGTGGGTTAAAGAAATCAAAGATTTGCTTGAGGCTAGAAGACCACATTCTAACATCAAGTAATGCAGACCCAGACTTTGCAAGTACGATAGTTGTATCGGTACCTTTCGCTTTGTCTGGTGCAGAACATTCTCACGAAATTGATGGTGTGTTAGCACTTAAATTTCTTGATGACGAATGCGTAGAATTAATACGCACAGATGAGAATGTAATATTAAAGTCCGATGTCATCATCGGTTTCTACGTTTAGATTGTAAGGAGGTATATTATGTCTGAACAATACGATAAGAAAATAGGTCAATCGGAACTAGAGAAACTAGGTATCACGATAGATAAACCAAAGCCAAAGCAAGAAGAGAAAAGTCCAAGTGATTGTTTGTTCTTTCCAGACACAGACAATAATACACAGACTAATCTATTTGGTATGGATACAGATAGCTTGGATGATATCCCTGCGTTTCTTGACCGAAGACCCAAGAAGAAGAAACAAGCCAGGCAGAGCCAGGCTGTGTCAAGACGAACCGAAGTCGTTACTGCACGTAAGAATGCGTGGACAGATGATGACCTCTGTTCTGAAATGGAAGAGATACGAGAGAGGATGTCAACTGGAGAGAATGGGGAGACCCACGTATCAAAAGCTGACTTCAATCGTATAGCTTATCTTCTTAAAACCAACATAGGTAATATCATAGAACACGCAGGATTTGTGTACAAGGATGGCTCAAGGTCTGTGATATTACAAGACTTGTTAAGCGACTTCATCTTTGAGAATTGCTACCATAGGAATTTGTCCGAACACAAAGATGAATATACTGCAATCAAGGTGTCAGATGACTAGGAAGAGAAAGCTGACTGCCAAAGAGGAAGAGTATATGCGTTGGAAAGAACAACGTGATGCTAAACGAGAAGAAAAAAAGCAGGATGGTAGCAAGACGAAGACCCTCCAAGTTGAGGATGGGGATAGCGTAATCTGGATACACGGAGATACATCAAAGGGTATCGAGATTTGTCTTGCTACTGGTGGGAAGTTGGACGGACAAGGACTTCTCGCAG